>Ga0208220_1000168_pt1 | contig 26339 bp, 24 predicted proteins | sample NGESurdeep092012_9_FD_184484 | JGI IMG/M metagenome (GOLD analysis project Ga0208220, IMG submission 184484) | Arctic peat soil microbial communities from Barrow, Alaska - NGEE Surface sample F53-1 deep-092012 (SPAdes) | ecosystem: Environmental > Terrestrial > Soil > Wetlands > Peat ...
CCCTGCTCTATGCCCTGCTCCATGCCTTGCCAGACGAAGCCTTCGATGAAGTCGCTTTTCCATTCCATGGTGGTCATCATCGTCTCCAGTCTCCGACGGGCTGCGTCGGACGCTAGGTTCAGCATAATCGTGGACAGTCGTTTCCGGTCGGCGACGCTGGTGGTGCTCTCGCGGACAGCGGTGAGGAAGGCGCGGGCTCCCTGGTCCTCGTCCAGGTTCATCGCTCCCATGAAGGCGGCGAAAATCGCGAGGTAGGGGCTGGCCCTGCAAGACCGCGATCTCGGCGGGCAGGTCTACATCGGACATGGCCTGCAGCAACTCGACGGCGAGGTCGGGATGCTGGCGGATTAGCTCGATGGGGGCTTCGTGGGTGACGGAGGGCATGAATTCACGCTACGACGTCCTACTGACATTTTCGGGCGTGAATTGCGAGAGAGATAGAATTCGAGAGAAATTGATTATTTGGCAAGTGGTTGCGCTTTATGCTTTTTCAGTGGATGTCGCGGCGGGCGATGCGGATGGCGCCGATTGTCAGGGGCAGCGCGATCCAGAGGAGGGCCGAGGATGCTATCTGGGCGCCGTGGCCTGACCATTGGCCGGCCAGCATCCAGCCGAAGGTCTCGCCGGTGTTGACCCAGCTTCCGGCCTGCTCGACGGCCGGGATCAGGAGCAGGCTGGTGACGGCGGCGAGGGCGAAGTAGGTCACGATGGCGGCGGCGGTGTTGTGCACGGCGCTGCCGATCGCGCTGCCGATGGCGCCGGTGAGGATGACGAAGGCGGCGAAGCCCGCTAGTTCGGGCCAGCTCCAGGCGAGGGCTGGGTGCCGTCCGTCGGCCTGCGCCACGCCCAGGCCGGCCTGGGCGATTGCGAACGCCAGGCATCCGCCGATGACGCTGATGGCGAGGCTGGCCACGACCTTGGCGACCAGGACCCGGCGGCGGCGGGGCTCGAGGGTGAAGGTCGTGAGGGCGGTTCGCTGACTCCATTCGGCGGTCATCGTGAGCATGAGCGCGATCGGGAGCAGGCGGGACAGGCCGAGCGCGGCCCAGGTGAGGAACGAGGCGCGGTCCTGGGTGACGTCGCGCGGGAACACGAGCGGCACCGCCAGCGCGGCGAGGGCGAGGAGCACCGCCGCGGCGAGCAGCCAGCGGGCCGCGCGGGTGTCGGTGGCCTTGCGGAACTCTGCTCGCAGCAGCCGGGGGAAGGGGATGGCGGTGGCGGTCGTGGTCATGGTCATGGTCATGGTCATCGGACCGTCTCCTTGGGCGTGGTCAGGGACAGGAACAGCTCTTCTAGGGTTTGGCCGGTGCCCGCGAGCAGGCTGGCTTGGGTGCCGCTGGCGACGACGCGCCCCTGGTCGATGATCACCAGGTGATCGGCGGTCGCCTGGACCTCGGCGAGCAGGTGGCTGGAGAGCAGCACGGTGCCGCCTCGGGCGGCGAAGTCGCGCAGCAGCGTGCGGATCCAGGCGATGCCCTCGGGGTCGAGCCCGTTGGCGGGCTCGTCGAGGATCAGCACGCTGGGCTCGCCGATGAGGGCGTGGGCGAGGCCGAGCCGCTGCCGCATGCCGAGCGAGTAGGCGCCGACTCGGCGGTGGGCTTCGCTGGACAGGCTGACGGCGTCGAGGAGGTTCTCGGCCCGTGCCTTCGGCATGCCGGTCATCGTGCAGGCGATCTGCAGGGTCTCGCGTCCGGTGCGGCCGTCGTGGCAGGCGGCCGCGTCGAGCAGCGTGCCGACCGTTCGCGCGGGGTTGGGGAGGTCGGCGAACGGCTTGCCTGCGACGGTCGCGCGGCCGGCGTCCGGCCGGGTCAGGCCGGGTCAGGCCGGTGATCATGCGCAGCGTGGTGGATTTGCCCGCGCCGTTGCGGCCGAGGAACCCGGTGATCGTTCCTGCTTCGCAGGTGAAGGTCACGCCGTCCACGGCGGCGACATGCCGGTAGCGCTTGGTGAGGCTGGTGGCTGTGATCATGGGTCCAGGCTGACTGGACGGCGGGCGGCGGCGCATCGGCGGCGCGGCTAGATCGCGGGGGCCGGATGAAGGGCATTCGGGTCGGCCAGGCCCTACTTTCGTCGCGGTCGGCGCCGCCGCGCGTAGGGTGTCGGCGGCGGCGGTTCGCTTCTACGCTGGGGGATCATGGCGGACCGCACGCCCAGCGCCCGGCTGGACCTGATGACGGACCTGGCCTGCGTGCTGCTATCCGCCGCCGGCGGCACGCTGCTGCTGGTCTCGGGGGTCGGCGCGCAGGGCGCGGGGTGGATCCCAGGGCCTGCGTCGGTTGTCTTCGGCGTTGACGCGGGTATCGGCGTGCTCGCGTCGGGCATGCTCTGGTTCCAGCGACGGTGGCCGGTCGGGGTTGCGGTGGCGCTGGTCGTGCCGATGGCCTTGTCGCGGTTCGCTCAGTTCGCCAGCCTCGTTTCGGTTTTGAACGTCAGCCTCCGTCGTCGTCCGGCGACGGCGGTTGCCGTGGCTGGATTGCATCAGGTCGCGTTCATCGTCTTCAGCCTGCTGTGGATCACGTATCCGTGGTGGGCGGCGGGCCTGTGGACGCTGTCGTATCAGGTGGCTGTCGTCGCGCTCGGGATGTACGCCGGCGCCCGGCGCGGGCTAGTCGCATCGCTGCGGGAGCAGGTGGTGCAGGCCAAGGCGGCTCAGCAGCTGATGGTCGGGCAGGCCCGGCAGGCCGAGCGGGCGGCAATTGCGGTCGAGATGCACGACGTGCTGGCGCACCGGGTGTCGCTGATGGCGTTGCAGGCCGGGGCGCTTGAGGTCCGGCCGGATCTGCCGCCTGCGGAAATACGGGAGACCGCCGGGCTCGTCAGGTCGACCGCGCGCCAGGCGATGACCGAGTTGCGCGACATCATCGGCGTCCTGCACGACGCGGAGCAGGTCGAGGCGCCGCTCGCACCGCAGCCTACGCTGCGCGACATCGCCCCCTTGGTCGACGGGTACCGGAAGGCCGGGCTCAAGGTCGGGCTGGACATGACGGTTGACGAACCGGACTCGGTGCCCGGGCCGCTGGGGCGGGACGCGTACCGAATCGTGCGGGAGGCGCTGACCAACGTGAGCAAGCACGCGGGGGCGACGGCGGCCGCGGTGTCGCTGTCCGGCTGCGCTGGCGAGGGTCTGCGGGTGGAGGTCCGCAATAAGCTGCCGGTCGGTGGCCTGCCGGCCGGGGAGCCTGCGGGCGGACTGCCCGGGTCGGGGCTGGGGCTGGTGAGCCTGGCGGAGCGGGTTGCGCTGGCGGGCGGTACGCTCGCGCACGGGCCGGACGATGGCGGGGACTTCGTGCTGACCGCGGCGTTCCCATGGGAGGGGTGACGCAGTGGCGAACCGGTTCACCGGGGACGCTGGCGCTGAGCGGGACCTTACGTTCCCCCGGGAGGGCTGACGGTCGTGCCGAATCGAATGCTTGGCGTCCTCCTTGCTGATGATGATCCGCTGGTGCGGGCCGGGCTCAGGACCATCCTGTCGGCGGCTGATGATCTGCGCGTCGTTGGGGAGGCCGGGGACGGGGCGGCGGCTATTGCCGGCGTCGGGGCGTACCGGCCCGATGTTGTGCTGATGGACATTCGCATGCCCGGGCTCAACGGGATCGACGCGACCGAGCGCATTACCGCGTTGCGTGATGCCCCGAAGGTCATCGTGCTGACCACCTTCCAGCTCGACGAGTACGTGTTCGGCGCGCTGCGGGCGGGGGCGAGCGGCTTCCTGCTGAAGGACACTCCGCCGGTCGACATCATCCGGGCGATACGACTGATCGCGGCGGGTGAGGCCATGCTGTCGCCTTCGGTCACCCGGACGCTCATCGAGCGGTTCGGGGCCGACCCAACCGCATCCCGGCGGGCGACGGCGGAGCTGGCGTTGCGCGGGCTCACCGCGCGCGAGCGTGAGGTCGCGGCCGAGGTGGCTCGGGGGCGTTCGAACGCCGAGATCGCGAGCCGGCTGTACATGAGCGAGGCGACCGTCAAGGGTCACGTGTCCAAGGTGATGGCCAAGCTCAGCGGGTCGAATCGGGTGCAGGTCGCGATCGTCGTCCGCGACGCTGACCTGGGCTAGCGGCGGGCTAGTGGACTTGGGTGGGAGTGACGGCCCATTGGGATGCCAAGTCACGGATCCAGGTGGGGGCGGCGGTTGGGTCTGGGGGTGGGGCTGCTACCAGGACTAGCTCGGTTATGCCGATTTCGGCTAGGTCGGGGAGGTCGGCGGGGGTGGCGTCGGATAGGGCTACTGAGATGGCCAGGTCGCTGGGATTGCGGTTATGGAGCTTGCAGTGCTCGGTTAGCGTCGCTAGCCGCTCGGGGACGGCGGCGACGGGGAGGTTGAAGCCGTACCAGCCGTCACCGAAGGTCGCTACTCGCGTTAGGGATGCGTCGCTGTTGCCGCCGAGCACAATCGGGATGCGGCCGTTGCGCACAGGCTTGGGGTTGACCCGGACTGAGTCGAAGCGGGTGAATTCGCCGGTGAATGAGGCGACGTCGTTGGCCCAGAGAGTGCGCATGGCGGCTACGTACTCGGCGGTGCGCTGGGCGCGGCGCAGGAAGGGGACGCCCAGGGCGGCGAACTCTTCGGCCGACCAGCCGATGCCTATGCCGAGGGTGAGGCGGCCGGCCGATAGCACGTCTAGGGTTGCTGCTTGTTTGGCTGCCACCACCGGGTTGTGCTCGGGGAGGAGCAGGACGCCGGTCGCCAGGCCGATGGTCGTGGTTGTGGCGGCGGCGAAACTCAGGGCGAGGAGCGGGTCGAGCCAGTCGGCGTCGGCCGGGACGGCGATGCGGCCGTCGGCCGAGTAGGGGTAGCGGGAGGTGGGCTGGTCCACCAGGACCACGTGCTCCCCCGCCCACAGGGTGGCGAAGCCGGCTGCTTCGGCGGCGATGGCGACCGCGCGGATTACTTCCGGGCGGGCGCAGGCGCCGATGCCCAGCGCGTGCAGGCCAACGCGCATCTGCCCTCCCCCGGCTCGCGTGTCGTCCGCGAGATTCATCCCCCGATCTTGGACCTACGACGCCCGTCGATCGGCCGAGCAGCCAGCCTAGCCAGATACGGGTCCACTGCTTCTACGAAGACGGGGAGAACCGCGAGGCGGCGGCCGACGAGTGGGAACATGCCGTTCGTGTGGCTGAGCATTCCGGGCACAACCGAATGTGGCAACCTCGAACGAAACAGCATCGAACGCAATAGCATCGCGCTGCTGTCCTGCCTGGCTGGCGGGCTAGATTGGCCGAGCCAAGACTGGCTGGGCCGCTACGCCGAACGAGCCGCGATCAGCGGATCGGGCCTATGGAACGTCGATCATGTCACTGGCAGCAACGACACGTCGTTCTTGTGGCGTCTCGCGCAGCTCGCCGATCGTCAGGAGTAGGCACCTCCCCGGTCAGCGGCACGCCCAGGCTACGCAGTGAAATTGTCGAATTCGCCATTTCGGACGCCGCCGAGGAACGCTCGCCATTCTTCCGGAGAAATTCCCAGCACCGGTCCGGTGATATTCTTGCTGTCGCGCATACCGACTTGACCGTCGGCGATATTGGCGATCTCGACGCACTGACCATTTGCATGGCTCAGTGAGCTTTTCGTCCAGGAATAACCGTCGGCAGGTCTCACCGTTTCTTCAGCGCGGAGAAAGCCGTTCATCGTAGCTCCTTGACCCATTGACCCAGATGGCGTGCGCCGGATTACGAGCGGCGCCATTCTTTTTCGGCTGTGCGAACGATCAGCTCCCTCGACGCCTCGGCGTCGAGGGAGACACCCAGGAGCGTATCGAAGACTAGCTGATGCAGGTAGGTATTTTGAGAATCTTCTATATAGAACTGTTCTTTCAAACCCTCAGTTGCCACGATATCGTGAAGGATAGCATCGCCAGTTGGGCCGAAGCTGAATATAACGAACGACTCAGCGGATACCGGATGTGACGCCCGCAGCGGGAGTATGCGCAGGTTAACGTTCGGCAACGTCGCCGCGGAGGCTAGCGATTGCAACTGCTCGTACATGACGGATTCGTCACCGAATTGACGTTTGAGAACTGACTCGTCGAGCACGACTTGCAGATTAAGTGACGGTTCTTGGTCCAGCAATTGCTTGCGTCGCATTCGTAGTTCAACGCGACGATCGATGATCGCAGGAGCTATCGGATCTACTTTGCTGTATTGAGCCATAAGCGCGTGAGCGTACCGTTTTGTCTGCAAGATCCCAGTGACAACGTCAAGGTGCCAAACCGCAACCGAACGCGCCTCAGCCTCAAGCCCGACAAACTCCATCAACGCAGCCGAAGAAACGTCTGAGTAATTCTCCCACCATCCCTTTCGGGATGCCTCCTGAGCCATGCCAATCAAATTATCGCGGACCGACCCGGTCACCTGGTAGTGGTCCAGTAGGCTTTCGACTTCCTTAAGCTTGAGACCACTGCCGAGCTCGTACCTGCTTAGCTTCGATGTTGACCAATGCAGGCCCGTGGCGACCGCCTGGAGGCTCTCGCCGCGTCGGTCCCTGATCGCGCGCAGTTCTGCGGCCAGGCGTCGACGCCGGACGTTTGGACTGCCTGGCGTGGTCAAGGCCCGCTCCCCCTCGTCGGTTCCGTCCAGCGAGAACAACACCAGTGTGACAACCGGGAAGGGGTGCCAACTAGGTTGGCAGCACTGCGAGAATCCCACTGCAAGTTGCATTGGGAATGCCGAAGCCTATCCCGCCGCGAACGCTAGCACAGTTTTCAGCTCGATCGGAAGCGTTTTATGGGATTCCCATCGGGAATACCGACGAGAAAGACAAGGATTGCCACGATTTCGGGTGTCACCGACCGCTGGTCAACCACATCACCCGAGGGCCGGTCGTGACCTAAAGTGCGGATGGTGCACCATGGCCGGACGACGACCGGCTCCCCCTGGCCGGCCAGGGATCTTCATCAACTACCGGCACGCGGACGCCCTCCCCCACGCGCGCCTGCTGCAGGTCAACTTGCGCGAGCGCTTCCCCGACGCGCCCGTCTTCATGGACCTGGACTCCATCGAGGCAGGCCTTGATTTCGCGAAGGTCATCAGCGACGCCATCAACGAGTGCCGGGTCATGGTCGTGCTGATCGGCCCCCGATGGGCAACCCTCACGGACGATCAGGGCCGTCGTCGGCTTGAGCAGCCCGACGACTTCGTGCGGTTCGAGATCCGGATGGCGCTCCGACGCGGGATACGCGTAATACCCGTGCTGGTCGAGGGGGCGAAGCCGGTGCGCCAGCAGGAGCTGCCCCCCGATCTCCGGCGACTGGCCCGGCTCAACGCCCTCGAGATGAGCTGCGACCACCGGTACCAGTACGACGCCGACAGGCTCATGGTCATCATCGAGAGAGCGCTAGAGGAGTAGAGGGACCGGCTCGGCGCACCTGCGTGGTCGGGCCCGGTCGGGCTCGAGCGGGGCGGTCGGAGGGGACGACGGGACCGTTCGGGATGAATCTGGGTTTGATTTGGGTGGAGAGAGTGCCTTGGTTGACGTGTACGTTAAGGTTGGTTGCCGTTGACGTAAAGGAGATGCTGTGTCTGAGCGCGGGACGGGCCAGATCGTGGTGCCGGATGGGTACAAGTGGATCGCGCTGACGATCTCGACGCTGGGCATGCTGATGGCCACGATCGACGGGTCGATCACGCTGATCTCGCTGCCGGACATCTTCCGCGGGATCGATATCAATCCGCTGCAGCCGGGGAACAGCTTCTTCCTGTTGTGGATGATCCTGGGGTTCCTGGTGGTCACGAGCGTGCTGGTGACCACGCTGGGGCGGCTGGGCGACATTTACGGCCGAGTGAAGATGTACAACCTCGGCTTCGCGGTCTTCACCTTCTTCTCGCTGCTGCTCACCGTGACCTGGACGTCGGGGCACGCGGCGGGGATCTACCTGATCGTGCTGCGGCTGTTCCAGGGCGTCGGCGCGGCGATGCTGATGGCGAACTCGGCCGCCGTGCTGACCGACGCGTTCCCGCCCGGTCAGATGGGCATGGCGATGGGCGTCAACCAGGCGGCGGCGATGAGCGGGTCGTTCATCGGGCTGGTGCTCGGCGGCATCCTGGCGCCGATCAACTGGCGGCTGATCTTCCTCGTCTCGGTGCCGATCGGGCTGTTCGCCACCATCTGGGGCTACCTGAAGCTGCGGGAGCTGAGCGCGCGCCGGCCCGCGAAGATCGACTGGCCGGGCAACATCACGTTCGCGGCCGGGCTCATCCTGGTGATGATCGGGATCACCTACGGGATCGAGCCGTACGGGGCCGACACCATGGGCTGGACGAACCCGGAGGTGATCGCGTTCCTGGCGGGCGGGGTGGTGCTGCTGATCGCGTTCGGGATCATCGAGACGCGAGTTGACGAGCCGATGTTCCGCATCCAGCTGTTCAAGATCCGCGCGTTCACCGCCGGCGTGCTGGCGAGCTTCCTGGCGGCGCTGAGTCGCGGCGGGCTGATGTTCATGCTGATCATCTGGCTGCAGGGGATCTGGCTGCCGCTGCACGGCTACGACTTCGCGCAGACCCCGCTGTGGGCGGGGCTGGCGATGCTGCCGCTGACGGCCGGGTTCCTGATCTCGGGACCGCTGTCGGGGATCTTGTCGGACCGGTTCGGGGCGCGGCCGTTCGCGACCGGCGGGATGATCGGGACTGCGGTCGCGTTCGTGCTGCTTGAGCTGCTGCCGGTTAACTTCCCGTACTGGCTGTTCGCTCTCCTGCTGTTCTTCACCGGGCTCACGATGGCCTCGTTCGGGTCGCCCAACCGGGCCGCGGTGATGAACAGCCTGCCTCGTGAGCACCGTGGGGCGGGCTCGGGAATGAATACGACGTTCCAGAACTCGGCTCAGGTGCTGTCGGTCGGGATTTTCTTCAGCCTGATGATTATCGGGCTGTCTTCGTCGCTGCCCGCGAGTCTGTATTCGGGGCTGGTGGCGCACGGGGTGTCGCCTGCCGCCGCTTTGCGGGTGTCGCATCTGCCGCCGGTGTCGACGCTGTTCGCGGCGTTCCTTGGGTACAACCCGGTGCAGCAGCTGGTCGGGCCCGGGGTGCTGTCGCACCTTTCTGCCGCGCAGCAGGCGACGCTGACCGGGCGGAGTTTCTTTCCGACTTTGATTACGGCGCCGTTTAAGGCGGGGCTGCGGGCTACCTTTGACTTTGCGATTGTGGCTTCGCTGGTGGCGGCGGCGGTTTCGTGGACGCGGGGTGGGAAGGTGGCTGCTGACTCGGCTGTCGCCGGCGGCGGGGACGAGGCGGATGAGCGGCTGGTTGCGGTTGCCGTTGACGCTTCCATTCCGCCTGCTGACGCCGAGGACGCTCCCTCGCTGGCGGGGGTTGAGGCGGGGAAGGATCCGGAGGCGTAATGGGCGGGAAGCGGGCGGCCACGCAGGCGGCGCCGGTTCTGTGGCGCATCGGCGAGGTGGCCAAGCAGACGGGGGTCACCACGCGGACGCTGCGGTACTGGGAGGAGCTTGGGCTGCTGCAGCCGGCTAGCCGGACGGACGGGGGCGAGCGGATCTACGGTGCGGGCGATGTGCGGCGGGTGACTCGCATTCGCGACTGGCAGGAGCTGCTCGGGTTCTCGCTGGATGAGGTCAAGACGGTGCTGAGCACAGGGGACGTTGACGTGCTGGACCGCGTGCACTTTGAGTTGCGGCATGGCGAGGTGTCGCTGGCGCGGCGGCGGGCGCTGCTTGATGAGGCGATTGCGGCTAACGATCAGCTGGTGGGGCGGCTGGAGGATACGCTATCGCGGATTAGCGCGCTGCGGGATGAGCGGACGGCGATTGCGATTCGGCTGCGGGAAAGTCGCGAGCAGCTTGAGACCGACGGCAGCTACTAAGGATTCCTCGTGACTAAACTGTCCGGGGCCGCAGCCGAGGCCCGGCTTGCCGAAGCGTGGGACAAGATTTTTGATCAGGACCCCGCGAACCAGCAGATTGTCCATGTGCTGACTTTGCCCACTGAGTTCTCGACCGGGCTAACTGGCTTCTCGCCGTTCGAGGCGTGGATGCGGAATGGCTGCAAGGCGGATGATGAGGTCTGGCGCACTTTCGCCGAGCTCGCTACTCCGTGGCCCTACATCTGCAACGCTCGGCGGGCGCTCGCCGCCGGCATCTCTAATACACGGATATTTGTCCTGGAGCGCGACGGGTGGGAGAGCGCCCCGCTGTGGCTGCAATACCTCTCCGAGGTGCATCTTCCTGGAATTGCCTCGCTGGCTGGCGAGACGCTGTACCGAGTTTGGCTTGAAGACTGCCAGCGCTCCGGACTTCCGGACCGCGTTTATGACGTCAATCTCTGGGGTGCGGCCGGCGTAATGCTCACCGGGTATCAGAACGGCGATGTCGACTGGCGCTCGTTTCTGGACGACGACCGTGATCCGGAACGGTCTCTCGAGGAGCATGGATTCGTCGTTTGCATGCGGGACTTCGCCTCCGCGCATGGCGAATTGATCGAGCTACCTGCGGAGCTTCAGCCCGGGCTGTAGGCGACCAGGGCAGCGGCAACGACGGCCTCACTAGTACCACGCACACCAAGCAAGACTGACATAGAGGCCATTGTGTGCCGTTCGGGTCGTATAGACCCCATAAGGGAACACAATGACGCCTTAAGCCGATAGGCGCGGGCCTCAACTGCACACAATCATGGCTCCGTCCAAGCTGGCCCGGCCAGCCGTTCGCAGCGGCTCACCGGGTTGTTCTTGGCAGCGGGCTGACAATCGCACGGGGGGGAAGCCGGTCCCCGGATGAGGTAGGTTTTCCTAGGCAGTGCCACAATTGTCGTTATTTTCGTCGGTCAGCGGTACCTCCATCCGAGGAAGGCATCCGGCATTGAGCGCTCACGTTCCGGACTGGTCGCAGGACCCGCCGCCGTTCGACGTCAGTACCGCGCACCCGGCGCGGGTGTATGACTACCTGCTCGGCGGCAAGGACAATTTCGCCGCCGACCGGGCCGCGGCTGAGGCGATCATCGAGGTCAGCCCGGTCGTTTTCGCCTGCGTGCGGGCCAACCGCGGCTTCCTGCAGCGCGCGGTGCGCTACCTCGCCGGCCAGGCGGGGATCCGCCAATTCCTCGACATCGGCACCGGCCTGCCCACCGCCCATAACACTCACCAGGTCGCCCAGCAGGTCGCACCGGAATCCAAAGTCGTCTATGTGGACAACGACCCGATCGTCCTCGCCCACGCGCGCGCCCTGCTGACAAGCACCCCGCAGGGAGCGTGCGACTACATCGACGTTGACCTGAGGGATACCGAAAAGGTTATGCGCCGGGCGGCCGAGACGCTCGACTTCGCCCAACCAGTCGCCGTCATGGTGCTGTGCACCATGCAGTACGTGCCGGACGCCGATGACCCGCACGCCATCATTTCCCGTCTGATGAGCGCGGCCGCGTCGGGAAGCTACCTTGCGATGTCCGATACGACCAGGGACATTGACACGGAAACGATGACGACCGGCGCCGCGCGGTACAACGCCAAGCTCGGATCGGCCGTTTTCACGCCGCGCACGGGGGCCGAATACGCTCGCTTCTTCGATCACCTGTCGCTGGTGGAACCCGGCCTGGTGCCGATGCCGCAGTGGCGGCCGGATCCCGCCCCTGGCCTCCAGGAGGTCATCCCTATGTACGCCGCCATGGGCCGCAAGCCCTAGGCAGGACTCACTCAGTCGGCGAGACCCCAGGGGCCGGTGCCCGAGATCTTGCGCGGCGAGATGCGCGTCACGAAGCCTGCGGGGTAGTTGTCTCCAGGCGGCGGGAACTGGCCGTTGGTGATCTTGCGGAGCGCGTCGACCGCCCCGCCTTCCACGACCCGCGCGATTCCCTTGATCACCGGGTAGGGGCTGAACCCTTCGAACGGGACATCGGACTCCACCGATAGCGTCATCACAGGTGCTGGCGGGCGAGCCAGGACAGGGTGAGGTCGGCTACTTCGCGCCATCCGTGATCAAGGACGAGCGAGTGGCCGCGGTCGGGGAAGGCGTGATAATCGGTGACCGCGCCCGAGCCGGAGTAGAGCTTGTAGGCGGCGCGCGCCACCACCTCCGGGACCGTGTGGTCCTGGCCGCCGGCGACGATCAGCAGGGGCCCGCGGTCCCGCCTTCTGGTGTCGACGGCAGCCGGAGACGACTTCTTGAAGTTCGCGGCCGAGGCCTCGAACAGGGGCTTGCCAGGTCCGGGGATCGCCCACTGGTCGAACAGCTCGCCGGATTCGCTCTCGGTGAGCGCGTTGCCGAAGCCGTAGCGGAACTGCTTCCTGGTGAGCGCTATCGCCCGCTTCTTGTTACCGGGCTTGGACAGCACCGGGAGCCCGGAGCGGATCTGGGCGAACGGCAGCGGCTTGACCCCCTTGATCTGGCCGGGGTCGATCGCGATGGCCGCCGCCGCCACTCCCCCGGACAGCAGCTTCTGCGCGATGAGGCCGCCGAACGAATGGCCGATCACGATCGGCTTGGCCGGCAGGTCCCTGATGACGTCCAGGTAGCCGTTGGTGATGTCGTCGATGCCCTTGTTGGCGACGGCGGCCGCGTTCTTGCGGGTCTGCTCCACGCTGTCGGAGTCGCCGGGCCAGCCGGGCGCGATCGCGTCGTAGCCGGCCGAGCGGAATAGCTCAACCCAGGGTTGCCAGGCGGTGGAGTGGATCCACAGCCCGTGGATGAAGACCACCGGGACGGATGGTGCGGTCATGAGTTCCTCCGGGAATCCGGTCACGCGGGGATGACGTAGGGCAAGTCGCTCGCCCGCTGGTCCTTGGCCACGGACGGCTTGAGCCCGTAGCGCGCCTCGTGGTGGAAGCCCGGCTCGGAGTGCAGGCCGTTGACGTTCGAGTTGACGTCCATGACGAACACCGTGCTGCTCTCGCCAGGGAACACGTACAGGTCGTCGATGTACAGCTGGCCGGTCTGAGCCGCCAGCGGCGTGTCGAGGTGATGTGACATAGGGACATTCCTTTCCCGGGTGGTTCAGCCGACCGTGCGGGCGGCGTTGAGGATGACCCTGGTCACCGCGCCGGGGTCGCTGATCATGGACAGGTGCGGGGCCTTGATCTCGGTGATGTGCGCCCCGGCCCGGTGAGCCATGACGAGCTGCTCGGCCGGCGGGATGACGTGGTCGGCGGTGCCGATGACGGCCCAGGACGGGATCGTCTGCCACGCGGGCGCGTTGGTCAGCGACTCCCCCAGCGTGCTGGCGGCCAGCGGCTGCTGCTCGGCCGCGAGCGCGGCGCCCTCACGGGCCGGCAGGCCGTTGGCGAAGCACCCAGGGAACACGCTCTGCTTGACGTACACGTCCGCGTCGCCGGCCGCCGCGCCCGGGAAGGGCACGAAGTTCAGCACCGTGCTCGGATCGGCGACGGCGAGGCACGACCCCGGCTCGGCGCCGGACAGGGTCCCCGGCGTGTCGCCCGCCGCCGGGATGAAGGCGTCGTCGTAGACCAGCGCCTTGACCTGGGCGTTGCCGGTGGCGGCGTTGGTGATGACGAACCCGCCGTAGGAGTGGCCGACCAGGATGATGGGACCGGAGATCGTGCTCAGGAAGTCGGACAGGTAGGCGGAGTCGGCGGACACGCCGCGCAGCGGGTTGGGCGGGGCGTCAACGGTGTAGCCGCGCGACTGGAGCTCCTCGATCACGGCGTTCCAGCTCGAGCTGTCGGCCCACGCGCCGTGCACCAGCACGATGGTCGGCTTGACGGCGGCCGCGCTCGAGGAGGGCGCGTGACTGGCGGTGGTCGCGGCGGTGGTGGCGGGCGCGGCGGTCGCGGCCGTCGCGGAGCTGGCGACGCCGACCCCGAGCAGGGTCCCGGCGATGGCCAGCGACACCCCTGCTGCGGCGAGCCTCGGCGCGGTCAGCCTCGGGACATTGGAGATACGCATGAAATGGTGCCTTCCCTCGTGGATGCGGTGGCGGTGCGGCCGCCGTCCCGGCTGGATTCGTCAGCCGGGGGTGATCTGCGGCATGCCACCAAGCCTGCGCCTGGCGCGCGCGCCGCACATGACTTGATCAAGTGATTAACCGCCGCCGGTCTCCGCTGCGGCGAGGATGGCCGGGATCAGTGATGCGCGGCACGGCGGCGGACGCCGAGAATGGCACTCACCGCGCAATCAGAGAGATGAACGATGAACTTCGCGAACTACGTCCCTGGCTCGGCCGCCTGGCGCTGGCCGGCCTGGCGGGCCAGCTCGACCCGGGACCGGATGCCGAGCTTGGCGAAAACGTGGCGCAGGTGCGAGTTCACCGTGTGCACGGAAATGTAGAGGCGCTGGGCGACCTCACGGTCGGACGCGCCCTGGGTGACCAGCCGGACGACCGCGAATTCGGACGCGGTCAGCTCTGGCCATTGCGCCGCGGCCGGGTCCGGGTGCTCCGGTGCCCGCTGCGCGCCGTAGGCGCGGAGCAGGCGGCGGACGCGGGCGGCGTCTCGTTCGGCGCCTGCGGCGGACTGCAGCCTCAGCGCCTCGTCCAGGTGGCCGACCGCCTCGTCCTTCGCGCGTTCCCCGAGCAGCCGGCCGGCGTCCTCGAGCGCCGCCGCGCGGACCAGCGTCCGCGGGTCGCCTCGGTAGGCCTGGACGGCGGCCAGGGCCAGGTCGGGATCGTCGTCGAGAAGCGCCCGCGCGTGCAGGGCGGCGGCGCGCAGTCCGGGAAAGCCCGGATTCCCGTCCGCATCGCTCTCCAGCCGCGCGGTGACGGAGGCGGCGTCCGGCCGCTGCCCGGCCGCTAGCAGCAGCCGCACCAGCTCGACGGCGTCGGAATGGTCGAGCGGGCTGGAGGAGTGCACGTACCCGGGCGCGAGGACATCGAGCAGGTCCGGGCCGATTGGGCCGCCATCGAGGCGGACCGTGAGCCACGCGCCGAGGCGTCTGGTGGTCGCGCAGCCGCTGGCCGTGCCGTAGAGCGCCGCCGCGTCCCGCCGGGCGGTCTGCAGCGCGACGGGGTCGCCGGTGCGCAGCGCGATGTCACCGAGGACGTAGCCGGCGACGTGGTTCAGGTAGCCGAAGCTCTCGTCGCCGATCTCGTCGGACATGTCGAGGATCGCCTCGGCTTCGGCGCGGGCGTCGGCGAGCTGCCCGGCGGCCAGCCGTGCCCGGCACCTGAGCATGGACCAGACCCGGATGTTCCTGGGGACTTCCTCGTCCTCGCGGGTGCCGGCCTCGATGATCGCGTGCGCCTCCTCCAGCCGAAACTCCGAGATCAGCAGGAGCGACTTCCACGTCTCCGGCACCCACATCCGGAGCTCCTTCGGCTCGTGCTGGCGACGGACCGCCTCGCTCGCCAGGGCGATGGCGCCCCGCCAGTCACCCTGGGCGAAGGCGAGCAGGGCGCGCGGGACAAACGTGACGATCTCGGCCGTGGGGTCGCCGCTGGCGGCCGCCTCCGCGATCGCGTCCGCGACCGGTCCGGCCGCCGCGTCTGCCTCGCCGCTGATGTCGAGACCGCAGGCCAGCAGGGACAGCAGGTGGACGCGGAGCGCGGGCGGGACGCCGGGCATCCGCAGGGCCGCCTGGCACTGCTCGGCGACGGCGGCCGGCGCGTACTGGGCCATCAGCATGCCGATGCCCAGCCGCGCCTGCGCCTCGGCCATCGGATCGGCCAGGTCGCTCCCCGACGCGGTGAGGAGCTTGGCCGCCTCGGCCGCCCGGCCCGCCTGCACGAGCAGGTCGATGGCCTGGACGACGGCCTCGCCGCGCTCGGGCCCGCCGCGCGGAATGAGGTCCAGTGCCCGGCGGGACAACGGGACTGCCACCGCCGGGGACATCCGCCCGATCTGCGCCGCGGCCCGCCGCAGCAGGCCGGCCGCGGCAATGTCGCCGGGCTCGGCGACATCCATGACCAGCTGGGCGACGTCGGCGGCGGAGGCCCCGTGCTGAAGCATCACCTCGACCGCGGTGCGGCGCATGCTTCGCCGCACCGCCTTGGGCAGGCTGGCGTCGACGGCCTCGCGGACTAGGTCGTGCCGGAACCCCAGACGGTTCCCGTCCTCGGTCAGCAGCCCGGCGGCGATCGCCTCCCTGATCTCGCTGCGCAGATCCATTGGCGGCCTGCCGAGCAGCCCGGCCAGCTCATCGAGGGAGAAGCTGTGGCCGAGGACCGAAGCCATCTCGACCGCGTCCCGAGCGGGCGCGGTCAGCCGCGCGAGCTGGCTGACCACCCAGTCGACGAGCCGGCGGGGCAGGCGCGCGCCCGCAGCCAGCCTGACGATGCCGCCGTCGACGTTCACCATTTTCTCCGCGCGCAGCCCGCGCAGCAGCTCGGTCAGCAGGAACGGCTGGCCGTCGACCCGGCTGAGCACCTCCTGCAGCGCCTCATCGGGCTCGCCGCCGAGCATGTCACGGGCGATCTGCGCGACCGCGGTCTCATCGAGAGGCCCCAGCCGGATCTCGGACGCGCCGGCCGACTCCAGCCGGCGGACCGCGTCCTGCGCGGCGTCCGGCAGCTCCCCCGGGCACAGCGCCAGCAGCCAGCCGATCTGGTGGGTTGCCAGCCGCCTGGACAGTGTGATCAGGGCGCGGGCGGTGGCGGCGTCGGCCCACTGCAGGTCATCGAGGACAACAAGCAGCGGCACGCTGCGGGCGGCTTGCTCGAGTCCTTCCTGCAGCTCGCGCAGCAGCCAGAACCGCTGATCAGGGGACCGGCTGAGTTCGTGCAGACTCGCGGGATCGACGGGCGGCTCGTCGGTTGAGACCAGAGCGTCCAGGATCGGCCCGAACGGCACCGCCCGAGCCGCGGGGTCCCCGCCGCCGGAGAACGCCTGGATGCCGCCCTCGGCCGCCAGGCGCACGGCCTCGGCCAGCAGCGTGGACTTCCCTACGCCGGCCGGGCCGATGACGATCACGACGCTGCCGTGCCCGGCCCGGAGCGCCGTCAGCTGCCCGCGCAGCACGTCGAGCTCGGGCTGCCGACTGTGCAGTCTTGGGGGCACCTGGCCATCGTAATTGACGTTCAGCCGGCCGGCCCTCGGCGACCGGCGTCGCGGGTGCGGCGGGCTGGCGTGCCTGCGCAGGTCGTTCTGACGATTTATGTCCTGCGGCTTGAGGCCGAAGGCGCCTAGCTTGAGTCGCCCGAGCTGAAGAAGGAGGCAAAGCTGCCTGCAACTGCGGTTACCACGAAAATAGCCCATGCCTCCAGCGCGACATCGATGACCTTCCCCACTGCGGTCACCGGATTCGTGAGGGACGACGAGACGCTGAGCAGTTGGACGACCGTGAAGAAGACCGCATCACCGAACCCGTTGATCTCCCGCCCTTTTTGCCGCTCTCGAATATCCATATGAGTACGGAATCCTCGCGGACCATAGACCCTGGCCTTTCTGGCGCTTGGCAAGGTCGTCAGATGATAGACCTTCGGCGGAGTGGCGTGCCTGGGTGCAGAGCAGCCGGCCCGCGCAGGGATGCGCGGGCCGGCTGGGGTGCTCTTATCTAGAGGTGCCCGGACTGGTTATGGGTAACTGGTTACGGTGGACGGGGTGGTGTTGGTTGGGGTTGCGGCGCCTATCTCGTTGATGACGTGCTCGATGGTGCCGACGTCGCCCAGGGACACCGTGAGGATGTCGTGGAACTGCACGCCGGGGACATCGGGCGCCTCAAACGCGTGGTCGGCGACCACCGCCGTATTGACGTTGAAGTAGCAGTAGCTACCTAGCCCGTAGGCCTGGTGGGTGGTCACGTTGGGACCCACCTCGTAGGCGGCGTAGCCGTCGGATGTGCCGTTCATCCAGGCGGCCTGGTTGGGCGGATCGTAGGGCATCTCGTTCTGGAAGAAGATGGTCTCGCCTCCGTTGCCGAACCACTGGACGTCGTAGTTCTGGTAGTGCTCGACGAACAGGCCGGTTGCGAGCACGTTGTTGCCGTTGACGACGAGGCCGTGCTGTGCCGTGTTGACGGTCCAGCCGACGGTGCCGGAGTTGCCGTGGTCGGCGCGCCAGGCCCAGATGTCATCGAGCAGGGTGTTGTTGGAGTTCACGACCAGGCTGTTGGTGGCCTGGCCGGCGATGTCGCCGCCGATCCGGAAGAAGACGTCCTGGACCGAGGTCGGGTTGCTCGCGTGGCTCGCGCTCGAGCCCGCCGGGCCGATCTGGAGCAGCGTGTTGGAGTTGGTGGTGCCGGCGTCGAACAGCAGGCCCTGGAGCCGCACGCCATTCACGTCAGCGACGTGCATGGTGTCCACGCCGCCGGTCGGGATGAGGGTCGGGAAGCCGATGCCGAGCACGACGGTGTTCGGGTTGTTGACCTGGAGCGTCTGGTTGATGGAGTAGACGCCGGGGGTGAAGAGCAGGTTGCAGCCCTCGGCCAGGGCCGAGTTGATCTGCGCCGCCGTGTCGGACGGGGTGGCGACGAAGAACGTGCTCATCGGGACGCTGGTGCCGGGAGTGTTGCTGGTGGGCGACCAGCTCGGGCCGACGGCGTTGGTCCGCAGGCTCGGCTCGAAGACGTTGTAGTTGCCACTGCTGTCGACGTACATGTAGGGGATGTCGCGGGCGACCGGGGTGGTCGCCAGCGTGGTCATCGGCGGGGTCGGGTAGCTCTGCGCGGGCGCACCGTTCACGCCGGAGAACACCATGTTCCAGACGGAGCCGGACCAGCTGCCGAGGGTGCTGTCCTTGGTGTAGTACTGCTGCTGGGAGACGCTGGACGCCTGGCCGGTGACGATGCTGTCGGCGATGTAACCGCCGCTGGCGTAGCCGTAGCTGGCCGGGTAGAGCTCGAGGCCTCCGTTGACGTCCATCCGCTCGAACGGCCCGGCCTGGGCGACGGCCCAGCGGTCGCTGCCGGCGGAGGGGGTGATCTCCATGTTCTCGGCGCTGCGCCAGAAGTTGTCGGTCGCGTTGCCGGTGCCGTCGAACGAGTCGACGGTGACGTCGCTGGCGTTCAGTGCGACCGAGCTGGGGTTCTGCCCGAGGCCCTGGACCGACACGTAGTAGCCGACGTTGTCCTCGACGCCGGTGTACGTGCCCGGGTCGAACAGCTCGGCGTAGCGCTGGGTGCCGAACTGGTTGACCTTCTGCGAGTTGAAGACTGTGTTCAGCGTGTTGTTGATGGTGGTGGCCGACTCGCTCGGGTTGAAGACGTAGACGTTCGGCCCGAAGTTCGGCTGGTTGGACCCGCCGACGCAGCCGGTCGCGGCCGTACTGATCGTCCAGGTGAAGGTGGCCGACCCGGACGCGCCGGTGGTGTCCTTTGCGGTCACCGTCGTGTTGGCGGTGACGGCGGTGGTGGGGGTGCCGGTGATCAGGCCGGTGCTCGAGTTGATGCTCAGCCCGGCCGGGAGGCCGGTTGCGGAGTAGGTGAGGGTCTGGCCGGACGCGGAGTCGGTCGCGGCGATCTGGAGGCTGGCGGCGGTGCCGACGGCGCCGACCTGGCTGCCGGGGTTAGTCACCGTGACCGTGTCGCCGGGGCCGGTGCCGCCGCCGGCGGGCGAGATCTCGATGCCGTTGACCTGGGCGTTGTCCTTGACGTTGACGAACTGGATGGTGACCGCGCCGGCGCTGCTGGCCGTGGCGGTGAACGACTCGGCGACCGCCTTGAACTCCCCGCCTGCGGTGGCGAAGATGTCGAAGTTGGTCAGCACCTGGGTGCCGTTGATCAGGACGTTGAAGGTGCGGGATCCGGCGGCGGTCCAGTAGGCCTCGTCGAAATCGAGCCGCACGGTGTAGTTCGCCCCGGCGGTGAGGCCGGGGATCGTGTAGGTGAAGTTGCCGTAGCGGTTGTGCTGCCAGACCGACTGCGGCGCCGGGTTGGTGATCCCGGTGGTGGTGATCGCCGTCGTGGTGTTGGCGGTCGTGCCGCCGGTGAAGTCCTCGTCGGCGACGAACGGCGCGGCGGCCGGGCCGCCGGCCGAGATGTCAACGCCGGCATTAGCCGCGACGGCGGCCGGTACGGTACCCGGCAGAACGACGAGGCCAGCTAGGAGCAGCGGCGCGATGGCGAGCAGGAGCACTCTTCGCAGGCGAGCGAATGTGCGGCGGTGCAGGGCGAGATGCATATGTACGCTCCTGAGGTGCGGCACCCTAAGGCCTGGCTCGTCGTCGGTCGCCGAGTACATACAAGCCTTAGTTTATGGCGTAACTTAACTTGAATAAAAAGAACGGTCAAGAGACCGAAACCGGACGGTTACATACCGAGGGGACCATGCGCGAGCGAAGGCGTTTGACCGTCCAGGACCTGCGCCGGGACAACCGCTCGGTGCTGCTGTCGTCGCTCTTCTTCGACCAGCCGCGCACTCGGCAGGAGCTGAGCGCGGCGACCGGGCTGAGCTCCGCGTCGGTCAGCAACGTCGTGCGCGACCTGATCGACGACGGCATCGTGGTCGAGGCCGGCTCGGTGGACTCCGATGGCGGGCGTCCTCGGATGCTGCTGCAGATCAACCCGGACCACGGGTACATCATCGGGGTCGACGTCGGGGAGACCCGGGTCCGGGTCGAGCTGTTCGACCTGACGCTGACCGAGCGCGCCAAGACCGACTACCCGCTCGATCCCCGGCGGCATGAGGTCGGCCTGATCGTCGAGGCGATCCTGGCCGGGCTCGAGGTGGTGCTGGCCAGCAGCACCGTCAGCCCGGCGGCGGTCCTCGGCATCGGCGTCGGCGTCCCCGGCATCGTCGAGGACGGACCCGACGGCCTGGTGCACGGGCAGACCTACGGCTGGGAGTCGGTCCCGCTCGGGCGCCTGCTCCGGGCCGGCACCAGCCTGCCGCTGCACATCGACAACGACGCCAGGACGATGGGGCAGGCCGAGCTCTGGTTCGGCGCCGGGCGCGGCGCCCGCAGCGCGGTCGTCTGCCTGGTCGGCTCGGGCGTGGGGGCGTGCATCAGCACCAACGGAGCGGCGCTGCGCGGCCCCAGCTCGAGCGCGAGCGAATGGGGGCACACCACGGTCATGGTGGGCGGCCGCCCCTGCCGGTGCGGGTCGCGCGGCTGCCTCGAGGCCTACGTCGGGGCCGAGGCGATTCTCGACCAGTACGGGGGCCCGCTGCCGGGCGGCCAGGAGACCGCGCTGGCGGCGATGATCGACCTGGCGGCGACGTCGGGGCCGGCCGTTGCGGAGCGGGCAGCGGCGGCCGAGCAGGCGGTTGCGTGGGGGCAGGCGGCGGCGTCCGAGGAGGCGGCGGAGGTGCTGCAGCGGACCGCGCTCTACCTGGGCGACGGGATCGCGAACCTGATCAACTTGTTCAACCCCGAGCGGATCATCCTCGGCGGATGGGCCGGGCTGCTGCTCGGCGAGCACATGCTGCCCGCCATCCGGGCGGCGGCCCGGGACCGGTCGCTGCGGCATCTGTTCGCCGGGACCTCGATCGAGCTTGGCCGACTGGGCCCGGACGCGGTCGCGCTCGGCGCCGCCACGCTGCCGATCGGGGCGTTCCTGGGCGGGAGCGTGTTCACCGGCCGGGAGTCAGGCGGGCCGGTTGGCTAGGTCTGGCCGTTGCCGCGGTCGAGTTGGCGGGTTGGGGGACGACGGGACCGTTCGGGATAAAGCTTGTGTTTGATTTTCTTGGAGGGGCGCTACCAGCCGGTGTCGTCGAGCTTGGGGTTCTCTGACGTGAGGGAATCCCAGGCGCTGCTGCCCATCCCGGCTACCAGTCCGGTTCTCGACGGGGAGGTCACGGTGGTCGCCTCGATCAGGTCGTCGTCGACGTCTACTGCCTCGGGAGCGGGGCGACGCCAGCGCGACGGGAAGAACAGCGGCATCACCAGCACCACCCCGGCCGCGCCGAGGATGCCGGTGCTGCCCAGCCCCAGGAACCCGAGGCCGAAGCTGTGCGCCTTCAGCGGGATGTAGTCCACCACCCGGGTCGGGCCGGTCACGAACAGCGTGGTCCAGGCGAGCAGGACCAGGCCGGGCAGCCCGGTGGCCAGCGGGGAAACCCATCGGATGACCAGCGCCAGCCCGATGAGGAGCGCCACCCCGGCCATGGCGGCCAGCCCGTACGTCACGGCGGAGTTGCTCATGAAGTTGCCGCCGCCCGCGGGCGGGGTCCACTCGGACCCGAGGTTGCGCGTGAAGAGCCGGTTGTAGGCCCAGCCGCCGCCGAAAAAGATCGCCGCGGATAGGACCACGGCCAGGCCGATTCCAATCAGATGTCGCCGCATTCCTGCCTCCTGTCCGGGCCATGGTGCCGCAAGGTGCCCAATTTTGCAGCGAAACCGGCAGAACGTCACATGTGATCACGTCTATCGGTGGCGGCGGCGGACGTGCGGCTGCCGGCGCATCGGCGCATTGGTGTTGGTAACAACAGCCTTGTTAGCACCACTGGCACCAAGCTGGACGGACATTGGGGTCATTGTGTGCCGTTCGCGTCGTATAGACCCCATAACGGAACACGATGACGCCTTCGGGCGGGAGACGGGGTCTCGAACGGCACACGATGATGGCTCCGTCCAGGGAGCGCGAGATGGCGCTGGACGTGTCGGCCGCCGGGCGGGCGGGGTTATGCGCCGAATGGCGCTCGTGGATACCCGTTAGTATCGGAGGCGCCCTTTCCCGCGCTCGGAAGAAGATGCCTCATGCCTCCCGTGCCCCCAGCCGACTCCGAGCCGGAGCCCAGCGATCCGATCGGCCTCCGCTTTCCCAACACGGCCCGCGTCTGGAATTACCACCTGCGGGGCAAGGACCACTTCGCGGTCGACCGGCAGGCGGCCGAGGCGGTCGAGGCGATGTCGGTCAAGATCGGCGTGCCGCTCGCGGCTGACACCGCCGTCGAAGGCCGTCACCTGCTGCAACGCATGGTGGACTACATGCTCGGCCAGGGCATTCGCCAGTTCCTCGACCTTGGCTCGGGGTTGCCGAGCATGGCCAACACGCATCAGATCGCGCACCGGGTGGCGCCCGAGGCGCGCGTCGTCTACATCGACATCGACCCGATGGTCTCCACCCACGCCTCCGCGCTGATGGCCGGCTCCAACGTCGTCACGCTGCGCGCGGATCTGCGCGAGCCGGAGCAGGTGCTGGGCGACCCGCAGGTGCGTGAGCTGCTCGATTTCGAGCAGCCGATCGGGGTCATGTTCGCCTGCGTGCTGCACTGCCTGTGGGACAAGGAAGACCCGTGGGCGGTGGTGCGGCAGTTCCGGGACGCGATGCCGTCGGGCAGCTACCTGGCGTTGAGCCACATGACCAACGAGACCCACCCCGAAGGGGCCCAGGCGCTCTTCCAGATGACCCAGGACCTGCACTGGAACACCCCGCTCATTTCCCGCCCGGGCGCTGACATCATGCGCCTGTTCGACGGGTTCACGCTGGTTGAGCCGGGCCTGGTGCCGCCCGCGCGGTGGCGACCTGACCTCGACAACCCGCTCGTCAGCCCGCGCGAGGAAAACGGCGACGATGCGCCCATGCTCAGGCTGGTCGTCCCCGAGCGGCCCCTGGACGACGGGGCGGCGTGGCACCTGTGCGGGATCGGCGTGAAGCCTTAGCCTTCATCGAAGCTGACGCGGGGGCCGTCCGGACGAATCCGGGCGGCCCCCGCGCTTGGTGCTAACTGGTGGCTAGAGCTGGGTGCCCTAGAACCTTCAGCGGTGTTTAAATGCCTGGATGTAGTTGTTGGGCGACCCGACGCCGGTGGCGTCGCTGTAGCCGCCGTTCGACTGCAGCGCGCTTGCCAGGTTCACGGTGACACTGGGGAGCGCCGGTGATCCTGGGGCCAGCGCGCCCGCCGGGACCGCCGGGAACGTGACGTTGCGGCCGGTGAAGCCGTTATCGCCCAGTCCGCGGAGGTAGGTCAGCAGCGGGACCTTCTCGTTGTTCGGGTCGGTGTAGTTCGACCGGACCTCGTAGAACGCGGCGCCGCCGGGGTGGTCGCTGACGTTGTGGAAGGCGCTCGAGGTGTGGGCGTCCAGCCCGTAGATGGCCGGGTTGGCGAAGCCGATCGGGTACCGAGCGGCCTGCTGGGCGTCCGCCTCGATGCCGGCGAAGATCGGCGAGGCCACGCTGGTGCCGCCGATCCGGCTGAGGTAGAACTTCTCCGGACCGGGAACGCCCTTCTTATTGTCCGGGCCGAAGAGGGTCTCGCCCACCGCGACGCCGGTCGACGGGTCGGCCAGCGCCGACACGTCCGGGGTCACCCGCCGCGGGCTGCTGGCCCTGGTCACGCTCTCGTTGAAGGCCAGCGTGACGGTCCCGAAGGCGGTCGTCCCGGTGTCGTAGGTGATCGGCGTGCTGGTGACGTTGGTCTCGGCCAGCTTCGTCGGCACCACGCCCTTCTGGTACCACGGCTGGGCGTAGGCGTAGGACACGCCGCCGCCGGTCGAGCCGTCGTAGTCACCGCTGGTGACCTCGTCGCGGGTGTCCGCCGGGGAGAAGGTCCAGCTGCTCTTGCCCTTGGAGTTGACCGTCAGCGGGTTGAGGAAGGTGCCCCAGGAGGTCTCGCCCTCGTAGTTCTCGCTCTTGCCGATCGCGAGGCTGGTGCCGCCGACCGAGGTCACCCACGGGCTTGAGTCCGGGTAGTCGACCTCGACCTGGTCAGTGGGGTCCTCGTAGTTCGGGTCCTCGTAGCCGCTGTCGCCGGCCGAGAAGAAGAACCCGATGCCTTCGGCCGCGCCGGCGATGAACATCTGGTCGTAGACCGAGACCAGCGAGGACGAGTCGAAGGGCTCGCCCCACGAGTCGGTCACGATGGACGCCGCGTGGGTGTTGACGACGTAGGCGACGGCGTTGCCGAGGCCCTGGTCGGTGCAGTCGGACGCGCCGATGTAGGTGACGTTCGCGTTCGGCGCCATGCCGTGCACGGACTCGACGTCCAGCGTCGACTCGCCGTACCAGCCGGACGCGCCGCACTCAGCGGCCGAGGTGTCGTCGTAAGTGGTGGCGCCGGGGTGCTGGACGGTCTTGTACTGGCCGTTGGCGAACGGCTTGTCCAGCGCCCGGTTGCCGCCGGGCTGGCCGGCCGCCCACTCGGCGTACTGGTTGGCGTCCGACTTCAGGGTCGCCGGGGTGTAGGCGTCGATGATCGCGACCGTCACGCCCTTGCCGGTCTCGCCGGACTTGCCCACGTTGTAGGCGCCGCGGACCTGAGCCGGGGTGTAGCCGGTGTTGGTCCAGGGCACGGCCTGACCGTTCACGGCCGGGATCTTGGTCGTGGTGCCAGCGACCGTTCCGAACTTCCCTGACGTGACCTTCTGGCCGTAGTAGGCCGATGACCACGGCGCGACGAAGTAGTTCTGGCCGGGCGGCGGCAGGGTGTCGGCCGGCGTCGCCTGGTGCTTGGCGTTGTCGAGGCCGGCCACGGTGAGCACGTCGCCTTGAATGCTGGCCGGCACCGAGGCGGACTGCTCGGGCGCCCAGAAGCGGTGGGCCTTCTTCCCGGCGCCGACCTGGTAGCTGCCGAACTTGACGCCGAAGGCGCTGGCGATTGTGCTGGCCGTGCCGGTGACCTGGATGCTGGCGCCGAAACCGGTGGTCACGGTGCCGACCTGGAGGCCGTTGCTGGTGGCCCAGCTTTCAACCGCGTTTGCTTCCGCGGTGGTCGGCGCGTAGAGAGACTTGGCCTGGGCCGCCGTCAGGTAGTGCTGGTACAGCGCGGTGCCGGGGGTGGAGACCTCCTGCGCGAACTTCGTCAGCGCGGCCGTGTTCCTGTTGGCCAGGTAGACGCTGGCGGTGATGTTGGCCGGCAGGGCCGGCGCCGACTTCTGCAGGGCCTTCGCCGTTGCCAGGCCGGTCCGGGTCCCGGCCAGTGCCACGCGGGCGTTGTTCGGGTTGACCGAGGCCGAGACGGGGGCGGTCGCCCAGATGCTGCCGCCGACGGCTAGGGCCGAGGCGGCCCCGACCAGGCCGAAGGCGCGCAGGCGCTTCAAATTCTTTTTCACAAGCAAATACCTCTCATGTGCCGATGTGGCTATTCGCAAGCTGAGAGATACCTTCTCGCGCGGTCGTTAGCCGGGGCAATAGTTCACTCGTAAAAAGTGTGACGGCCTCGACCTGCGCGCGCTGGCGTGCGTCTTGGTTACGCGGGCCAGTCTTCGGGGTAGTGGGTGGCGACCTGCTTGTGCTGGCGGCGGAGGTTCCTGCGCTCGTTTGGCGACAGGTGGTCTTCGATGACGATGCCGTTGACGTGGTCTGTTTCGTGCTGCAGGCACCTAGCTAGGGTGCCGGTGCCCTTGACCGTGACTGGTTCGCCGAACTGGTCTTGGCCCTGGCAGATGGCGAAGTCCGGGCGGGAGACCGGGAGATAGGCGCCTGGGAGTGAGAGGCAGCCCTCGTAGTCGTTGCCTTCGCTGGGCTTCGCGGCCGGGGTGATCTGGGGGTTGCAGATCAGGCCCTGGTGGAGTCGGCCGAAGGCGTCTAGGCAGTCGTAGACGAAGACGGCTAGGTCCACGCCGACCTGGGGGGCGGCTAGGCCGGCGCCGTTGGCTGCGGTGTTGGTGGCGAACATGTCGCACAGGAGGTTCCACA
>Ga0208220_1000169_pt1 | contig 26159 bp, 25 predicted proteins | sample NGESurdeep092012_9_FD_184484 | JGI IMG/M metagenome (GOLD analysis project Ga0208220, IMG submission 184484) | Arctic peat soil microbial communities from Barrow, Alaska - NGEE Surface sample F53-1 deep-092012 (SPAdes) | ecosystem: Environmental > Terrestrial > Soil > Wetlands > Peat ...
CGCCTCCGCAATGGCCGTCATTGCCCATCGTCAACGGCAGCGGGCGACCGGCTTTCTCGGCGAGCGCCCCGCTGTAATCCGCGTGGACATTCCAGCCCGCGAAACTTGCCGGCAGATTCGCGGCCTTGCCAAGCACTCCGTAGCGTTCATACGGTCCGGGAATCGCAAGGCCGACGCCCTGAACCTGCGACCAATCAAGTTTGTTCTCCGCAAGAAATTCGCCGATGGCCGCAATCCAGCCGCTGACGACGGCTTCGCGGCCGTTCTGCGCATTGGTCGGCCGCTGGAAAATCCTGGTGGAAACGGCCTCGCCGTTTTCCAAGACGGCGGCGATTTTGGACGTGGTCGCGCCGCTATCCGTCCCGATAAAGATGTTTTTGCTCATGTTCGAGGCGTTAAGTTGCGGACAACGCAATCAAAGGCAAGAATTATTCGCGTTTCCCTGTTCGACCCGTTTGACTTTGTGCATAAGATTCTGTCCAAAATAAAAACATGGTCAAGCTGGCTCCGCGCCGATACGGGACGTGACGGCGCTCCTTGCTCCGTCAGTTACGGCGGAAAAATTGTTGAACTCAAAATCAAAAGGGGTAGACTGGCCGCCTTGAATGAAAACTTGGATTTGAGTTGTAATTTTAAGAATTTTAGCGAAGATAAAGCCACAACAGCCACTTCCAACATAACCCAAAAGCAACATCATTTAAGGCAAACATCTTATGCAACCCATCCAACTTCAGTGGATTGATTACACCATCCTGATTGCTTACGTCGCCTTCGTCCTCGGAATCGGCTGGACGCTGGCGCGTTACATGAAAACGTCGTCGGACTTCCTCACGTCCGCGCGCTCGATTCCGACGTGGGTGACCGGCCTGGCCTTCATCTCGGCAAACCTCGGCGCGCTCGAACTCGTCGGCATGGCGGCAAGCGGTGCGAAATACGGCATCGCCACCGCGCACTTTTACTGGGTCGGTGCGATCCCCGCGATGATCTTTCTGGCGGTGTTCATGATGCCGTTTTATTACGGCTCCAAGGCGCGCTCCACGCCGGAATACCTCAAGATGCGCTTTGATGAACGTGTCCGTGGGCTGAATGCCATTGCCTTTGCGGTGATGACTATTTTTGCCTCCGGCATTTCGATGGACGCGCTGGCGAAATTGTTGAACCAGCTTCTCGGTTGGGACTACAACTTCGCCCTGTTGATTTGCTCCGGCGTCGTGCTTATTTATGTTTTGAAAGGCGGGCTGACTTCGGCGATTTACACCGAGGTGCTGCAATTTTTCATGATCGTTCTCGGCTTCGCCCCGGTCGTTTATCTTGGACTCAAGGATGTCGGCGGCTGGCACGCGATGAATACTGCATTGCAGAGCGTTGCGGTAAATCCCGCCACGACCTTCCTCAACTCCAGCACCAATTTCGCCCCGGACGCTTGGACGAGCGCGTGGAAGCCGGTGCTGGCCGGCCCGGCACACAATCCGATGGGCGTGGACTGGTTTGCGATGATCTTCGGCCTCGGCTTCGTGCTGTCGTTCGGTTACTGGTGCACCAACTTTCTCGTGGTGCAGCGCGCGATGGCGGCGAAAAACATGACCGCCGCCCGCAACACGCCGCTCGTGGCCGCCGTGCCGAAAATGTTTTTCCCGTTCCTGGTCATTGTGCCCGGCATGATTGCCGTCGCACTGACCTCGATGCCGGACAAAAATTACCGCATTCCGCCGCCCATCGTTTCCGAGGAAAATTATGCGAAGGCGATTGACGCGGTGAAGAGCGCCAGTCCGGCGGATTCCGCCGCCGCCGTGAAAGCGGTTGGCGACGCGCTCGGCGAAAAAGTCGCCGCTGACAAAATCGCCTCGCTGGTCGCCGCCAATGCCGCCAGCAAATTGTCCGACACGCAGATCAAGCAGGGGCTTTACAACAGCATCGCCGAAAATTATTACAGCGGCGTCATCCTTTCGCTCATCAAAAAATACTGTCCGCCCGGCCTGTTCGGCCTCGCGCTGACCGCGTTGCTCGCATCCTTCATGTCCGGCATGGCCGGCAACGTCACGGCGTTCAACACCGTCTTCACCTACGATCTGTATCAGGCCTACTTTGTGAAGGGCAAGAGTGACCGGCACTATTTCATCACCGGCAAGGTCATCACCGTGGTCGGCATCATATTGAGCATGGGCGCGGCGTATTTCGCCAAGCAATATGACAACGCCATGGACATCATCCAGCTTGTGTTCGGCTTCGTGAACGCGCCGATCTTCGCGACGTTCCTGCTCGGCATGTTCTGGAAACGCACCACCGGCACCGGCGCTTTCCTGGGTTTGTTTGGCGGCATCGCCAGCTCGGCCCTGTTCCATTCACTCACCATTGCGCAGAACAACCTGCCCGGCGTCAAAGGCGGTTATGTGCATGTCCTGCAAATCTTCCCCAGCGAGATGGCGCAGAACTTCTGGCTCGCGTCGTTTGCGTTCACAGTTTGCTTCTTGCTTACAGTGGTGATTTCACTGGCGACCGCGCGCACCAAATCCGACGCGGATCTGAAGGGCCTCGTCTATTCGCTCACGCCGAAAATCGTGGACAACAACATCCCGATTTACCAGAAACCCGCCGTTGTCGGCGTCGTGCTGCTGATCGTCTGTGTCATCTTGAATTTGATTTTCTGGTGAACCAACCTCAACCTCAACTGAAAGAATAAATTTATGGGACTCGACATTCGCTGGCCAATCGGCCTCATGTTCATCCTCATCGGCGCGCTGCTCGCCGTGTTCGGCGCGGTGGTGCAATCCGACCACGCCATCTCGCTCGGCATCAACATCAATCTCATCTGGGGAATCGTGCTGCTGATTTTTGGCGTGCTGATGCTGCTCGGCGCGGTTCGCGGCGGTAAAAAGCCGCCGACGGCCTGAATCAAACCAATTTCCACCACATCTGGAAATCGTTTTGTCCGGCGATTTTATTAATATGGCCGGGTGGATCCGTTATTGAGGAACCGGGTTTTTGAGGCCGCATACTAAAAATGCAAAGCCGTCCTCGGCTTGAACCGGCGCGAACGGTTATGGCAGCAGTGAAACTGTTGAATTCAATGCATTCGCGAACCCCAATCTCGATTATTTTGCGGCAAAGGCCATATACGAGTGGGGCAGCACGGTGAAGGTGAACGTGGTGCGCGGCGGTTGGCCGCCCCGGCCGCGGCCGCCAAATCCACCAAAGCCGCCGCCGGTTGCGGGTGCCGGTGTGATGACTTTGCCGGTCAGCAGGTCTAGAATTTGCCCTTCTGTGCCCGCTACGGAAACCGTCACCTCCGCCGCCGTTGCCAAGTAGTTCTGCACGATAAACGTGTTGTTGTCGTATCGGAACAAGGCGACTTGAGCGGGCGCGTTGTCAATGCGAATTGGCTCGGAGGATCCCAATGCATCCCTGATGACGGAAAGCGCGCCGGACGGCAACGCGTAAAGATCCGCCGGGTCGTTGGGAATGGTCAGGACGTAAAACTTGCCCTTGGAATAATCGGAGGAGAGGAGCACGGGATAAGTCGTGCCACCGGGAGAAATGCCTAGGGCATCGCCCCATGCGTCATGGGTAAGGATGTTGAAATAATTGATTTCGGGAATGAGAATTTCGCGCGAGGCTTCAAACGGGTCGGGCGCGCCGTTTGTGACGCTGGCGCCTCGACCGAAGCCACGGCCCCGAAATGGCGCGCCCGGGCCGCCGGCGAATGTGAAACGCTTCACAGGCACGCTCACACCGGTGTTTTCAACTTCGCAGATGTCCTCAATGCCTTTGCCCTTCATGGCGCCCAGAAAACCGGAGGTGACACAAACCGATTTGCCGGCTTCGAGCTGGTTTTTGATTTTCTGAATGATGTCGGGATCGGATTTGGCCTGCTCGGTCAGGAGAACCATGTCGGCATTTGTCGGAAATTGCGGGAAGATGTCCATCGGCAGACCGATCATGCCGAGATAATCGTGGAGAAATTCTTCCCCGGTGGCGTGATAAGGCGTGTAGCACTTGATGCCGACGGGCTTGCCAACTTGGGCCAGCACCTTGTCCACCTGACCGAGGGTGTAACCGGCGATGTCAGCGAAAGTAGGATTGTCGCCATCAGGAATGGTTTTCGCGACATCAGCGAGATTCAAACTTGTGGGCTGATCGGCCCAGGAGCGATTGTTGGCACCGAACCGAATCCCGCCAAGCATCCCGGAGTAGTTGAAGCAGCACATCTCCGGACAGCGTGCAAAGACGGTGTCCTCAAGCTGCTCCGAGTAACGGTCAATCGGATTGGCCCCGCCCTGGTCCACCCAGCCGCCCTTTTCCACGCCCGGCTTGAGGTTATCCACGAACCGCATGATGTCGTAGCTGAGATAGGGCTGCAGGTGCTGTTCCTGTCCGACCCAAAGACGCGATTCTGTGCCGGAGAACATACCGTCGGCGATGAGCGGGACTTTTTCAGTGTCATTGCCCATGCCGGCGTATTGGTCATACCAGTTCGCCATCTTGATGATGACCTTGCATTTCGGATTGACGGCTTTGGCGGCGTTGACGATGAGGTCTTGTGCGACCTCGCGCATGGTGTCCAGGCGATATTGTGTCCAGGTTCTGTTTCCCTTGGCTTTGATGTCGTAGTCGGTCTTGCGGTCGAAGAAGAAGTAATCGTCCAGCAAAATTTCGTCAAAATGGCGGGCGGCCATTTCCACGGCCTTTTTGGCAAACTCGCGGTTCTCCGGATCGGCATAATCAAAACCCTGGTAGCCATTCGCCTCGCTGATGCTGTAGGCCAGACCGCCACAAACCTGCACGCCCTGGTCCTGGAAAAACTTTTTGAGCTTCTCCAATCCTGCTTCATCCACGAGCGTGTGATTACGCATCACCTCGATATAGACTTTGTCCACCTTGAGATTGCGCGTCAGGTTAGACCAGGTTTCCGCCGGATCCATCCGGCCATCCATGAGGCTCTGCACCGTTCCTTGAATGATGTAAGTGGAAACGGTGAAACTTTTGTAGTTGCCTTCAGCCAAAACGGCTGTAGTGAAAATTCCAACTGCCAGAAGAACGGCCAGTGCTTGCGGAAATATTTTCATATTGTGTGTCAGATGCAAAGTCGGGAATTAATCAATCCAGCTTTTGAGCGTGGAGGCGACGGAAGAGGCCCAGATTTCAAAGCCCTGTTCCACGGGATGAAGATGGTCGCTGGGACGAAAGCCGATGAGATTGCCGCTCGCGTCGAGAAACTTGTCGTTGATGTTCAAGAAGAAAATGTGTTTCTGGTCATCGAGTCTGGCGATGATCTTGTTGGCGGCTTCCATTTTGAGGCGGCCAGAATCGTTGGAGCCGGTGCCGCGCGGGAAGATGGCCATGAGAAGGATTTTGGCGTCAGGAAAATCTTTGCGGAGTTCGAGGACATCCGCGCCGACACCCTCGGCGATTTCATCGGGGCTGTTGCCGTTGTTGTTGGTGCCGATGAGGAGCATGACGGCCTTGGGTTTATGACCCTGGCCTTCGCCATTCTGAAGACGCCAGAGGACGCCTTGTGTCGAGTCGCCCGGAATGCCGAAGTTGGCGATCTTCATGCCGGCGAAGTATTTGTCATAGACGGTCTTGCCGCCGGGATAACCCGACACATCGCCGTCCCCAACCGTCCAAAGATAAGTGATCGAATCGCCCATGAACATGACGTCGAAGTCGCCGGTGTTGGCGATGTTGACGAAGGACTGATGCTGCCCGCCCGTCCTGCCGGCGGGACGGATGGCGGAATTGTCGTGCGGCATCTGAACCGTGATGAGCGACGCGAATTCTTTCTTCAATTTCTTGTCCGGCGAACTGTCAACGAATTGCTTAATATCAGCGTTCAACTTGGTCAGTTCTTCGTCCGTGGGCCGCGGCATGGCGACTTCCGGCGGCACGGGAGCCGGCGGACCGGGCGGCGCCTGCATACCACGACTGCCAAACCCGCCGCGCGCTCCGTCGGGCGTGGGCTGGGCGACGGCGACACACATTACGGCAGTGCTTGCGACGAAGCACAGAAGGAATTTAAGGAATGCTTTTTTGTTCATAGAACTTTGTTGGTTGGTTGTTTCGCGCGGCTTGCTTGATCCATTTTTTCAGCGTGGGAGCGACGGCTGCAGCCCAGGCTTCATAGCCTACTGCGGTGGGATGAAGATTATCATTGCGAAAACCGATGAGGCGGCCTTGTGCGTCGAGGAACTTATCATTGATGTTCATGAAGAAGACGTGCTTCCCGTCGTTCAGTTTGGCGATGATCTTGTTGGCTTCCTCATTCTTGATGCGGTTGGGATCGTTGGGGCCAGTGCCGCGCGGGAAGATGGCGAGGAGCAGGATTTTTGCCTTGGGAAAATCCTTGCGCAGTTCATAAATCACCGCGCCGACGCCCTCGGCAATTTCCGATCCGGAGTTGCCGCCCGTGTTGTTCGTGCCGATCATCAGCATCACGGCCTTGGGTTTGTGTCCCTGACCTTCGCCATGTTGCAACCCCCAAAGCACGCCCTGGGTCGTGTCGCCGGCGACGGCGAAATTGGCCACTTTGTTGTCGCCAAAATATTTTTTGAAAACATCAGCGCCGCCCTGCGGACCGCGCTGCTGCCACCAATCCGTGATGGAATCGCCCTCAAACAAAATGTCAAAATCGCTGTTGGTGGCGGTCTCGACAAACGCGTTGTGACGCCGGTCGCTTCGCACCGCAGTCTGGACCGGTTCTATGGCGGTGTTGGCGCGGGGCGTCTGAACCGCGAGGAGCGATTCCCACTTCTGCAACAGGTCTTTGTCCGGGGACTTGGCGATGTATGCTTTGAGGTCGGCGTTCAACTTGTCCACTTCCGCCTGGGTGGGTCGCGCTATGGCAACTTGCGGCGGCACAGGCGCAGGCGGGCCGGGCTGCGCCCGCTGGCCAAAGCCAAATCCGCCCCTGCCGGGACCGGGTTGGGCGTTGGCGACGCCCGCCGCGAAAGCGCCAATGATGGCGAGTGTAAAGAATTTGTGGATGGCTTGCTTGTGCATAACGATCATGTGTTTTTTTTAGTTTCGTTTTGGCTGAATGTTGGATTGGACATCGCTCATTTCTCCGTTCAACAAAATAGTTTGTTTTCCATGTTTCAGTTTCATTCGACTGACTTCCATTTGAAACACACACCGCCTTTGCGGGCCGGAGTGACGTCGGTGGCTGTGTCCGTGACTGGTCCCGGCTCGTTGGGTTTGGTGGCCAGATAGCGGTGGTGAACCAAATTCATAAACGCGGTGTCGCCGCGCATCAGGTTGATCCATTGGAAGGATTCCGCGTCGCCCGGCTTCTGGCCGGCCAAGTTTTTCAAGGTGACGCCATCATCCGAGGCGGAAACGAAGCGGCCGTTGGCTGCCTTGAACGCCACGCGGCCCAAGCCCAAATCAACCACCTGAAATTTTACGTTCGGTGCGGTCGTAGCGGTTGAATCCGCCGCCACATTGACCAGAATATTGCTTTGCGTGTCGGCGGCGAGATAGCTGCCGTCAGCGCCGCTCGTGAGCGTGATGGTTTTGCCAACGGGAATCTCGCGTTCGATGCCGCGTGCACGCGGCTCCACAACCGTGTAATTGTCAAAGTCCGCATAACCGCCGGGCTGGCCGGACGTGTTGTAGTTGAACAAGGAGGGACGAACACCCTGGAACGTCTGCAACTGGAAACCAGGAATCGGCCAGGTATTGCCCATCTGCGTGAATTCCTTGCCGTCGGCGCTCCAACTGAAAACGGCCTGATCACTGTCAAAGTTGCAGTGAACGCGCAGCCACAGATGCTTTGGAGGAGGAGTCGGACTGACGGTTGGAACTTCCGGCGCGCTTTCGCCGCCGCCACGGCGTCCGCGCCCACCGCCTCCCCCGCGAGCGGTGAACAGTTGCAGTGTTGCGTTGTCGTTGGTCTTCACCACTCCAATCCAAACGTATGGGTTGCAAAGCAAGGCCAGCCCCGCAACGTCGCCGTCGGCCAGACCGGTTGTGTCCATCTCGACGGTCATAATAGATTCAGGGCCGGGTGGACGCTGGCAGAGACTATTGCGCGCATCGTAGTAATTCGGAGCCGGGAGTGAATGCAAACGGAGCACGCCGGGCTTCTCGGTCAGCGACCATTTGGAATCGTCGGGAACGTGATTCCACTGCCAGTGCGGATTCATTTTTCCGTTGTCAAAGTTGTCGTCGGGAACGTAGGTCGGCATGGGTTCCTGCGTGTAACCGGTGTCGGGCTTGATCCAAGTGTTGGGTGCCTTGCGCAAATTGCCGGGCAGTCCGATGAGCGGGAAGCCGTCGTCCCAGGTGATTGGCACCAAAGAAACCATGCGGCCACCGCTGCCGTGGTCCGACATGATGACGCTCCACCATTGGCCCGACGGAGTGTCGCACATTCCGCCTTGATGCAGCCAGAGTCCGCGATCATTGGGCCGGGCGCGATCTGGCGCTGCGATCACGCCCAGCGACTCGCCATCAACCATTGTCGTGACGGTCCACGGGCCGTCAATCGAGTCCGCCGTGGCGACCATCTGGTTGACCGCTCCGCCGGGGATTGCCGAAATATCGTAGTATTTGCCTTTGATTTTGTAGAGGTGATGGCCTTCGCCCATTCGCGGGCCGCCGGGCGGGACGACAAGCTGGTGGTGAACGCCGGGAACAAAAGACTTGAGGTCTGGTGCCAGCTCATCAATCGGATAAGGACTGCCGGCACCGGAGATTATAAAAATTTTGTTGAGGTCGTCATCGAAGAGCACCGACATATCGTGCCTGCCCGGCAGCTCATTCCATTCCCAAGGTCCGTTGATTGATTTGGAACGATAGACCATCAGGCCGGCACCGTTGACATTGCAGAAAACATAAAACATTCCGTTGTGATAGCGGATGCAGGGCGCCCAGATACCACGGCCATAAATGTTCTGGCCATTTTCCATGCGATAGGCCGGGCCGAGGTCCAGCTTGTTGGTGCAATAGCCGGCGAGTTCCCAGTTCACCAAATCTTTGGAATGCAAAAGCTCCACCGCCGGCATCATGTGCATAGTGGTCCCGGCCAGATAATAGTCGTTGCCCACGCGGATGGGATCCGGGTCTTCAAATTCCCCGTAGAACAACGGGTTGGAGTAGGTGCCATTGCCGTTGTCGGCGGTCCAATGTTTTGTCGCGGCGACCGGAAGCGCGGCGGAATCCGACGGAGCCGCGACGCCCAACAGAGTTCCGCCAGCAACCAGCGTTGAGAATGAAATGAAGAGACGCGTCAGGAACGATTGGTGCATGGATTTATTTATAGCAGTTGCCTTGTTCCGTGTGCAAGCAGGATTGAATTTCAAACCAGCCTGCGACGAGCACGTTTGGTTTTCTCTTTCGACAGTTGCTCGACGGCTCAGCTTTGCAACCAAGCTGCCTCCGGCAATGCGAATTCTGATTTTCATTTTTCTTCCGTCCGGGCGATCCATCCAGTATTTTTAAGGACAAGAACAACAGCAATACATTTCCCCTTGAAGGGGCGCGCAACGCACACCATGAACAAAAAGCCAGCCGCCATCAGCCGCCGCCGTTTTATTACCACCACTGCCGCCGCCATTGCCCTGCCGACCATTGTGCCCAGCTCGATTTTTGGCCAAAACCGCCCGTCCAACCGCGTCACCGTGGGCGTCATCGGCTGGGGAATGCAGGGGCCGCAAAATACGAGAAATTTTTTTTCGGAGCAAGATTGCCGCGTGGTCGCCGCCTGCGACTTGGACAAAAACCATTTGAAAAGCGCGGTGGACGCCATCAATGAGAATTATCAGAACCAGGACTGCAAGGGCTATCACGACTATCGCGAACTGCTCGCGCGAAAGGACATTGACGTCGTGATGATTGCCGTGCCGGATCACTGGCATGCGCTTGCCTACACTGAAGCCGCACGGCAAAAAAAGGACATTTACGGCGAGAAACCGCTGGCCAAAACCATCGCCGAACAACAGGCCATCGTTCGTGCCGTTGAAGAGAACAACATCATCTGGCAGACTGGCTCATGGCGGCGCTCGGTGGCATCCTATCGCCGGGCCGCTGAAATCGTCCGCAACGGATTGATCGGCAAGTTGACGCGCGTCGAGGTCGGGCTGCTTGACGGACACATTGATTTCATTGCCATGAATGACGGCGTGGAACCGAGTTATGAAGTTTCGAAGCCGCCGCCCGAACTCGACTACGAAACCTGGACTGGCCCGTCCAAAATGCAGCCTTATATTCAAGCGCGCGTCCACACGAACTGGCGCTGGAACTACAACACGGGCGGCGGAATGTTAATGGATTGGATCGGTCACTTCTGTGACATCGCGCATTGGGGAATGGATTGTGACCGTTCCGGCCCAACGGAAATTGACGGGCACGGAGATTTCCCACCCGCTGGCGACGTGTTCAACACCAGCCCGACATATCGAATCGAACTAAAGTATCCCCAAGACATCGCCATGACCATTGCCGGCGGCGATCCCGACATTGAACAGGAAAGCACCAAGTGGATTGGCACTAATGGCTGGATTATGATGGGCGAAGGGGGATTTCAAAGCTCGAATCCGGAATGGAAGGTCAACAAAAACCTTCCCGATGAATTACGCAAAGTGAAGCTATATGAATCACCCGGCCACGTCCGCAATTTTCTCGACTGCGTCAAATCCCGTCAACCCACCGTCGCGCCGGTGGAGACCGGGCATCATTCCACCATCCCCGGACACCTCGGTCTGATTTCCATGCTTACGGGCCGAAAAATCCAGTGGGACGTTGCGAAGGAAGAAATTGTCGGCGATGCCGAAGCCAGCAAATTGCTCACCCGCAATTACCGCGCACCGTGGAAACTAAATTGATGATCCACCGATGTGAGGCAAGGCGAACTCCGGCGGCAGCAACGAAACAATCCGCTTTTATCGTTCTTATGCACGTTAAAACACTTCGCAAAATCACCATGGCGTCAGGAATTGCTTTCGCGCTCGCCTGCGCGCAATTGCAAACTTTCGCCGCAGACAATCATTGGGTGACGACCTGGGCCTGCGGCCAGCAATTGACCGAGCCTCGCAATCTCCCGCCCGTGCCGCTGGCCAACAGCACCCTGCGCGAGTTCGTGCATAATAGTATCGGCGGCCAAACCATCCGGGTGCGGCTGTCGAATATGTATGGCACCAGTCCGGTCACGATCAACACCGTGCATTTGGCTTTGGCTTCCGGCCTGGGAAGCGGCGAAATTAATCCGGCCACCGACAAGGCGCTCACATTCAACGGCACGCCGGGAACGGTGATCCCGCCGGGCGGGAGCGTAAATTCTGATGAACTGGCATTCGATTTGCCGGCGCTCACCAACGTCGCCATCAGCATTTTCTACGGCGACATTTCCGCGACGACCATCAACGGCCATCCCGGATCGCGCACCACCTCGTTCATCGTCGCGAGCAACGCGGTGTCCGCCGCAAGCCTTCCTGCGGCCAGACAGACGGAGCATTGGTTCACGGCCACCGGCATCGAAGTGCAGGCAAAAAATTCCGCCAGGACAATTGTCGTGCTTGGCGACTCCATCACCGACGGACGCGGCTCAATGACGGACGGCAACAACCGCTGGCCGGATGACCTGGCCGCGCGGCTGATCACCAACGCCCCGACGACGGACGTGGCGGTGGCCAACATGGGCATCGGTGGCAACGCCATCTTCGGCGGCCTTGGCCCGGCGGGCGTCAGGCGTTTCGATGGCGACGTGCTCGATCAGGATGGCGTGCGTTACCTCATCGTGTTTGAAGGCGTCAATGACATTGGCGGACGCAGCAGCATGACGACGGCAACCAACATCGTGAACGCCTTCAAGGAGTTTGCCGCCAAGACGAAGGCGCGGAACATCCGCGTTTATGGCGCGACCATCACGCCATTTGGCGGGAACGGATATTATTCCGATCTCCACGAAGCCGAACGCCAGTATGTCAATGCCTGGATTCGCACGAACAGTGCGTTTGACGGCGTGATTGACTTTGACGCAGCCGTTCGCGATCCGGAGAATCTGACAAAATTTAAGGCGGCGTTTCATCCCGGACTTTACGCGAATGACGGGTTGCACATGAACCCAATCGGTTACAAGGCAATGGCGGATGCGATTGATTTGAACCTGTTTGATCCCTGACGATTCATTGGTCTTCCCCGGATGAGATTTGGACAGTTTGAAAGGTGTGACGCTTACCTATATGTGAAAGGCGATTAACGCGTCTGTGTCCGGCTGTCACCTGTGGCTTTTGGCTTACTTGAGCGAGGCCATGTCTATCACGAAGCGATATTTCACGTCGCTCTTGAGCAGGCGTTCGTAGGCTTCGTTGACTTTCTGGATCGGGATCAGCTCGATGTCGGACGTGATGCCGTGCTTGCCGCAAAAATCCAGCATCTCCTGCGTCTCCCGGATGCCACCGATGAGCGAGCCGGTGAATTTCTTCCGGCCAAAAATCAGATTGGAAACTTCCACCTCCAGCGGGTCCGCCGGAACGCCGACCTGCGCCAGCGTCGCGTCGCGCTTCAATAATTTCAGATACGAGTTGATGTCGTGCTTCGCGGCCACCGTGTCGAGGATGAAATCAAAACTGTTCGCCTGCCCCGCCATTTCTTTTTCATTCTTGGAAAGCACGACTTCATGCGCGCCCAGCCGTTTCGCATCTTTCTTTTTGCCCGGCGACGTGGTGAAGACGACAACGTGCGCGCCAAAGGCATTTGCCAGTTTCACGCCCATGTGACCGAGACCGCCCAACCCGACGATGCCGACCTTGTGACCTTTGCCGATTTTGTGATGGCGCAACGGTGAATACGTTGTGATGCCCGCGCAAAGCAACGGTGCCGTCGCCGCCGGGTCAAGGTTTTTCGGCACACGCAGCACGAAATTTTCGTCCACGACGACGCTCTGCGAGTAACCGCCGTAAGTTTTGCCGCCGTGCTTTTTGTCCACTGAATTGTAGGTGAATGTCGCGCCTTTTTCGCAGAATTGTTCCAGATGTTCCTCGCAACTCGCGCATTTGCGGCAGGAATCCACCATGCAACCGACCGTCGCCAGATCGCCGGGCACAAAATTCCTGACCGCCGAACCGACTTGCGTGACGCTGCCGACGATTTCGTGGCCCGGCACGCAGGGATAAGTCGTCGCGCCCCATTCATTGCGCGCGACATGCACGTCCGTGTGGCAGATGCCGCAAAAGAGAATCTCGATCTGCACATCGTGTTTGCCCGGCGCGCGGCGTTGGATGGAAGCAGGCGCGAGCGGCGATTTGGCGCTGCGCGCGGAGTAAGCTTTTATTTTCATCATGTTGCAACGTGTAACACAGGTGGCCGGTCATTTCCAATAATCTCTGCGGTCATCCGCCGGCCATGACGAACGCCCGGTTTTAATTCCGCATTCAAAATTCCGAATTGAGACAATAGCCCGGCATTTTAACGCTGTGGTGCTTGCGCACGGTCACCGCAAAGTCCATTGGGGGGACGAAAGAATCATCTTGCCGTCCCTCACGGGACTTTTACATTTGAATGATCCTTCACCCTATTTCCATAAATCATCGTGCGCGGGTAAATCGTAAAATGAAATGAATGCCCTGAAATCAATCCGGCAAATCACGCCATTGTCGGCGCGCCAGGTATGGGTCGAGATGGTTCAGCAGAAAATACGCCCAGCGCTGTTTCAGTTTCCGCCAGAAAGTGCGTGACTTGCGCCATTCCTCCGCCGTGACGCGATGGCAGTGCTTCAGATTTTTCAAGAAGATTTCGCGCGCCTCGTCCGCGATTTTTTTATTTTCAAAGCGGATCATCAGTTCGTAATTGATGCGCAGGCTCCGCGTGTCGAGATTTGCCGAGCCGAGATACACGATGTCGTCCACGATGAGGAGCTTCGCGTGCAAAATCTGCGGCTGATATTCGTAAATCTCGATGTTCCCGTTCAAAAACCGGCGATACAAACCCTGCGCTGCGAGCATCGAAAGCAACACGTCGGATTTGCCGGCCAGAATCAACTGCACTTTTCCGCCGTGTCGCGCCACGCGCTTCAACTCACGCCGCAGCCGCCACGTCGGCAAAAAATACGCGATGATCATCTGCACGTTTTTTGCGCGCTTCAAATCCGCGTGCAGCGCGCGCTTGAACGGGTTGCGTCCGCGTCCCGGCCCGCTGAACAACAGTTGTTCCTTGGACAGCGTGACGGTTTTTTTCGCATCGGTTTTTCGCAGGCGCGTGAACCGTTTGTGCCGGAAGTCCGCGCGCTCAAACATCTCGTCAAACGACGCCTCCAGTTGCGCCACCAGCGCGCCCTCGATTTTCAAGCCCACGTCGCACCAGCCGGATTTGACGCCGTCGCCTTCGTATTCCGAAGCGATGTTGAAGCCGCCGACGAACGCCACGCGCCCGTCGCACGCGAGCAGCTTGCGGTGGTTGCGGATGATGAGGCGTTTCAATGTCACCGGATTGAACTGCCGGACCTCGCCACCCGCGTCCCGCAACGGGTCCCAAAACTTTGCGGGCAAAAAATAGGAGCCGACCGCATCCACAAGCACGCGGACTTTCGCGCCGCGCCTGCACGCGCGAACCAGCGCCTCGCGAAAACGAATCCCCAGCGTGCTGTCCGTGAAAACATAAACTTCGAGGCAGACCGATTTTTTCGCCGCGTCAATCGCCGCCATCATTGCGGGAAAAATTTCGTCGCCCGTGCAAAGCCAGTTAAGGGTGGAATTGGATTCAGCCATGCTTGACGTGTTAAACTGGTTCATCGTGGCAGGTTTGCAGCCGGACAACCAGCCCGTTGAAAAGGTTGGTGATGTATTTTCGGGCAGGACGCTTCAATCCATGCGGGCCGTCATTTGAGACAATAGCCCGGCGATTTAGCGCTGGGGTGCTTGCGCACGACCACCTCAAAGCCCCAAAGGGACGAAAGAATTGTCCTGCCATCCCTCGCGGGACTTTTACAATCACCTTCACACCCAATCATGGCATCTTGCCGGCGAAAACCGCCAAGACAATTAGCGCCATCAATAGCAGTTCTTCGCTCATAACGGGTCAGTTTTTAGTGGTGCGAAATCCGCCCGCGAGATAGACGACCAGGCAGATGAGCAAAATCAGGCCCAGTCCGCTGCCGCCGATGACGGGTCCACCGAAATAAAACCCGCCACCACCGAACAAGAGAAGCAAAACCACCACGAGCAATAATATATTCATGGCATCAAGATAATGCCAGCGCCGTCCGGTTGCCATGGGGTGTTCACCCCAGTGAACCGCTTCTTGCGGAGGAGTCGGATTTAGCTGCGGCCTTCGACGATTTTGATTTCGTCATCGGTCAACCCCAGCTAATTTCCGTTACGCCTTCAGCGTATTTGAATTCGCGTCAATTCGTGCAATTCGTGTCAGAACCTTCACGGATGTGTGTTAAAATTTATCAGCGTCAATCTGCGTTCATCAGTGGTTAAAGTTTTCATGAGGTGTTCACCTAATGGCAAAGGGCGGTTTCGCTCGTTAGTGTGTTGCCATGCAAAACATCAAACCATGCGATATGACGAAGCTTGAAGAATTTAGTATATGGCTGGCGGCCAACGCCGCACCTGACACCAATCCAAACCCGGTGGAAACCGGCAATCCGCCACCGTCCGCGCCGCCTGCGGAAGTGGAAAATAGCCCCCGAAACAGATGAGCCGTGCCAGGCGCATCGTTATTTCTTTCAAACTTCAAAATTCCAGCTTGGGTCTTCTGATTTGATGAGGTGCAATGCCTCCTTTTGTTTTCCGTGACGGCCAATCCCGGTGCGCAACTTTTCAAGGGGATGGCGATCGGTTCCCTCAAGCCTCCGGCTTTGCCGGAGGTTGCTGACTTTTCGGCTCGCTTCGGCCTTTCAAAACTGCTGCGGTTCGACCGAAACGATGTTGTCGGCGAACTGGTCGGATTTGAAATCACCAGCCCGCGGCGCGTGCGCAATTTGTGGTGCAGAACGACCTTGGAGTGTTCACCGGCAAGATTGAAGCGTCCGTCGCTTCACACGACATGGCACGGGCGCGAAATTTTTTCAGCGCATCGTTCAAGCAAAAAAGAAATCTTTGTGCCTGCGCGCCGTGACAGCTAATTTTCCCAGATGAATCAAATCTACCGCGGACGCCTCGCACCGTCGCCGACCGGCCATTTGCATCTGGGCCACGCGCGGACTTTCTGGGCGGCGCAGGAGCGCGCCCGCACGCACGGCGGCGTAATGATTTTGAGGAATGAAGATTTGGATTCCACGCGCTACAAAATGGAATTTGTGGAGGCAATGCTCGAAGATTTGCGCTGGTTCGATTTTAACTGGAGCGAAGGGCCGGATGTTGGCGGAAAATTTGCGCCTTACAGTCAGAGCGAAAGGATGAATTTTTATCGCGCCGCACTGGAACAATTGCGCGCCGGAAATTTCATTTATCCCTGCACCTGCACGCGCAAGGACATACAAGCCGCCGTTACCGCGCCGCACGCAGAAGACGAAGAGCCAGTTTATCCCGGAACGTGCCGCGAAAAAAGTTTCAAGTTAAAAGTTGAATGTTGCAAGTTGGACAAACTGCCGGTCGAACCTACAACTTTCAACCAGCAACCTTCAACCAAGTTTTCCTGGCGCTTCCGCGTTTCCGACGGAGAAACTATTTCGTTCGTGGATGGAAATCTCGGCGCGCAAGCATTTACCGCCGGCAAGGATTTCGGCGATTTCATCGTCTGGCGAAACGACGGCGTGCCGGCGTATCAACTCGCCTGCGCCGTGGACGACGCGGCGATGCAAATCACGGAAGTGGTGCGCGGCGCGGATTTGCTCATCAGCACCGCGCGGCAGATTTTGCTGTATCGCGCGCTCGGTTTGACGCCGCCGAAATTTTTTCACTGCGAGCTGATGCAGGACGAAAATGGCCGGCGGCTGGCGAAACGGCATGATGCCTTGAGTTTGCGCATATTGCGGATGCGCGGCATTGCCCCGGCTGAACTTCGTGCCGGCTGGGGCAGGGTGGATAAGTCTTCCTGACCCAAAAATTTTTGAAAAAAGGCTTGTGAAAAAATTCACGACAAGGCAGATTTTGCGGCTCTGGCACTTGACAGCTTTTCAACCGAGGATGTCGCCGTCGTCAGAAATCATATTGTGGACCGTTTTGTAAAAATTGTTTTTGTCTTGGCGTTTTTTGCTGCGATGTTCGCGGTGAATGTTCACGCGCAGCCGTTAGTCCTCGACGGCACCGCCAGTCCGCCGGTTACTGCGCCTTCAGCTCCAGTGGCTGCTCCGGCGGAACAAATGGTTCCCGCCGCGCCGACGGTCATTTTTAGAGTTCTCGGATTGCCGATCACAAACACGATCATATGCACATGGATTGTCGCGGCGCTCATTTTAGTCATTGTCCGCGCCACCACCCCGAAACACATCAAGGAAATTCCTTCGGGAATGCAGAATTTGCTGGAGGCGCTCGTGGAAGGCTGGGAGGGTCTCATCGGCGACATTCTCGACAAGCGCGTCACGCGCTGGGTGTTTCCGTTCGCCACGACTTTTTTCATTTTCATCGTGATCTCGAATTTGACCGATCTGGTTCCCGGCGTGGGCAGCATTGGCTTTGGAACGCCAAAGTCAAACAGTGCTTTGCCGTTTGCGATTGACGAGGTGAGCAGTCCTTTTTTTCGTCCGCCAACCACGGATGCGAACCTGACGATGGCGATGGCCGGGATTTTTCTGGTGATGAGCCTTTATTGGGCGGTGCGATACAACGGTTTTTTGGGGCTGATCAAGCATATTTTCGGCGTGAAGATGGACACGAGCAAATATGCCTATCCGCTGTTTTTCCTGCTGTTTCTGTTCATCGGCGCGATGGAACTGCTGTCGGTCGGCTTTGCGCGCCCGGTCGCGCTGGCGATGCGGCTTTACGGGAATATTTTTGCCGGCGAAACCATTCTGGACATGATTTATCACAACAATTTTATTGTAGCCGCTGTCCTTTCGACGTTCATGTATTTTTATGAAACGTTCGTCTGCCTCGTGCAGGCATTTGTCTTTGCGATGCTTGTCGTGGCATTTGTCGGCACGCTTTGCACGCATTCGGACGAGGAACACGCACATTGAACAATTTTAATTTGCTTCGGCAGCGGTGCCGGGGCTGCAACCAAAACCAACAGAAAGAAAAATTATGATGCTCGCACAAGCAGCCGGCAATATGACCGGCAACATACACATCGGCCTCGCCTTTGGCGGCGCGGCCATCGGCATCGGCATTGCGACCGCCGGCGGCGTGACCGCCATGGCCCGCAATCCCGGGATGTTCGGGAAAATCCTGACGTTCATGTTCGTCGGCATGGCGCTCGCCGAAGGCTGGGCGGTCATCGCGTGGCTCGTCGTCAAATAATCCGGCCATGGACAAGCTAGGAATCCAGTGGCAGATGCTGCTCGTGCAGACGATCAGTTTTTCCGCCGTCTTTTTCGTGCTGTGGAAATTCGCCTACGCGCCGATTTTCAATATGCTGGCCGCACGTCAGCAGAAAATCGCCGACAGCCTTGCCAACGCGGAAAAGATCAAATCCGACGTGGCGCGAACCGAGGCTGACCGCCAGAAAATCCTGGCCGACGCCGGCGACCAGGCGAACAAGCTGATTGACGACGCGCGCCAGGCCGCCGCCCGCGTGCGCGAACAGGAAACTCAGAAGGCGATTGCCGCCGCGGAGCAAATCGTCGTCAAGGCGCGCGAAGCCGCCGCGCAGGAACGCGCGCAAACGCTCGCCGAACTGAAACGCGAAGTTGGCCGGCTCGTGGTGCAAACCACGACGACGGTCACTGGAAAAATTCTCACAGCGGACGATCAGCGTCGTCTGGCGGAAGAAACCGAAAAACAACTGTCCGCATAATAATTGTCGGTAGCGCTGGCCTTGCTGGTCAGCCGGATGCGCGGCAGCGCATCCCAACCAAAATCAGGAATGAAAATTTCCAAGCAAGCGCAGCGCGAAGCCCGGCAACTGTTCCGCAGTTGCCATGTGAACGGCTTGATGGATGAAAACCGCGTCCGGCAGGCGGTTTCGTTGCTGGCCTCGCAAAAACCGCGCGGCTATGTGGAGATTTTGTCGCGGCTGCACCGATTGGTTAAGCTTGATTTGGAGCAGCACACGGCGCGCGTCGAAAGTGCCACGCCATTGCCCGCCGATTTGCAGGCAGCAGTGACCGGTGAAATCAAAAAGAAATACGGCGCAGGTTTGAGCCTTTCGTTCGCGCAGAATCCTGCGCTGATTGGCGGTTTGCGAATCCAGGTCGGTAGCGACCTTTACGACGGCAGCGTGAAAATGCGATTGCAGAAATTGGAAGAAAGTTTTTGACGAAATTTTATGAGCAACCTATTGCAGGAAATTGAGGCGCAAATCAGCGGCGCGAAAACCGCGACGGCCAAACAGAACGTCGGCACCGTCCGCGAAATCGGTGACGGCGTGGCGAAGATCGAAGGGCTGACCGACACAATGCTCAACGAGATGCTCGACTTCGGCAACGGCGTCACCGGCCTGGCGCTCAACCTCGAAGAAACCGAAGTTGGCGCGATTATTTTGGGCGATTACACCGGCATCAAGGAAGGCCAGGAAGTTCGCACGACGGGAAAGCTTTTGCAAGTGCCGGTCGGAAAAGGTTTGCTCGGTCGTGTCGTCAACGCGCTCGGCCAACCGCTCGACGGCAAAGGTCCGATCAAGGCCGAAGCAAGTTATCCAGTGGAAAAAATCGCGCCGGGCATCATCCGTCGCAAATCCGTCAGCCAGCCGGTGCAGACCGGCATCATGGCGATTGACGCGATGATTCCAATCGGTCGCGGCCAACGCGAACTCATCATCGGCGACCGTTCGACCGGCAAGACCACAATCGGCGTGGACACGATGATCAATCAGGCGCGCATCAATAAAGCCGCCGAAGCCGCCGGGGACAAAAGCTTTCGTCCCATTTACAACATTTACGTCGCCATCGGCCAGAAGCAGTCAAGCGTGGCGCGCGTCATCGGTGTTTTGGAAGAAGCAGGCGCGATGCCTTATACGATTGTTGTCGTCGCGGCGGCTTCTGACTCTGCATCAAATCAATATCTCGCACCGTTCGCCGGCGCGGCGATGGGCGAATGGTTCATGGACAACGGCATGGACGCGCTGATTATTTTTGACGATTTGTCTAAGCACGCCGTCGCTTATCGTCAGGTGTCGCTCATCTTGAAACGTCCGTCCGGCCGCGAAGCCTATCCCGGCGACGTGTTTTATCTCCACAGCCGTTTGTTGGAACGCAGCGCGCGTGTTTCTGAAAAATATGGAAATGGCTCGCTGACGGCGTTGCCCATCATTGAAACGCAAGCCGGCGACGTTTCGGCTTACATTCCGACGAACGTGATTTCAATCACTGACGGACAAATTTATCTGGAAACGGATTTGTTCTATCAAGGCGTGCGCCCGGCGGTTTCCGTCGGTTTGTCTGTGAGTCGCGTTGGTTCCGCTGCACAGATCAAGGCGATGAAACAAGTCGCCGGTCGTATCAAAGGCGACCTCGCGCAATACCGCGAACTCGCGGCGTTTGCGCAGTTCGGGTCCGACCTCGACGCGAAGACGCAGGCGATTCTCGAACGTGGCAAACGTGTCGTGGAAATTTTCAAGCAGCCGCAATTCAATCCGCTGCCGGTCGAATTGCAGGCGGCGGTGCTGTGGGCCGTGCAAAATAATTTCTTCGACGATGTTGCGGTGGACAAGGTGAAGGATTGCCAGACGAAGATGGCGGATTTCCTGAACACGCGCAAAGCCGACTTGCTCGCAAAAATCCGCAACGAAAAAGCCATCAGCGATGCGCTCGCCGCAGAGATGAAGACGGCGGTGACGGAATTCAAGCAGAGCTACCACTGATTGCGAAAGCCGCAAAACCAAACCAAGTGCTTATGGCAAAATATCAAGTTAACGAAACGGTCAGAATCGAGTCATTGATTCTGTCCGTTCGCGGTTTGCGTGTGATGCTGGATTCGGACTTGGCGAAAATTTACGGTGTCAGCACGACGCGCTTGAACGAACAATTCAAGCGCAACAGCAGTCGCTTTCCTTCTGATTTTGCATTTCAGCTTACACAGCAGGAGTTTGCAGATTTGATATCGCAAATTGCGATATCAAAGAAAGTGCGGGGCGGGCGGCGTAAATTGCCGCAGGTCTTCACGGAACACGGAGCATTGATGCTGGCAAGTGTTTTGAATAGTCCGATTGCGGTTGAATCGAGCGTCCGCGTGGTGCGCGCGTTTGTTTTGATGCGCGAGCAATTGGCCGCGCACAAGGATCTCGCGCAGAAATTGAGCGAATTGGAAAGTCGCGTCAGCGGCCATGACGAATCCATTCAGAATTTATTTGAGGCGATCCGGCAGTTGATTGAGCCGCCATTGCCGGAAGATCGGAAGCAAATTGGTTTCATGCGTGAAACCGCACCGCCGTATCGCATCCGAACCCGAAAACGATTTTAATCTTTCATGCCCAGCACGCGCGACATACGCCGGCGAATCAAGTCGGTCAAGAACACCGCCCAAATCACGAAGGCGATGCAGATGGTTGCCGCTGCCAAGATGCGCAAGGCGCAGCAGGCCGCGCTGGTCGGTCGCCCGTATGCGGATTTGATGAACGCAATTCTCGCGGAAGCCGGCCCGCGCATTGTGTCGTTCAAGCATCCGCTGATGGAAATTCGCGCGGTCAGAAAACGTGCAGTCATCGTGGTCAGTTCGGATCGCGGTTTGTGCGGCGGCCTGAACAGCAATTTGTTTCGCGAGGCGGCGAAACTGGACAAAAACACGACCGTTTTCATCACCGCCGGGCGCAAGTCGTCGCAATTTGTTGCGCGCACAAAGCGCAATTTGGCGGCGGAATTTTCATACAAAGATACGCCGACGTTTGCCGAGGCGCGGGCGATTTCAAAATTCGCGCAGGATTTGTTTTTGAAAGGCGACGCGGATTCCGTGGATATTTTGTTCACGAAATTTGTTTCCACCCTCGTGCAGCAGCCAAACACGGTTCCGTTTCTGCCCGTCGGCAAGATCAAGGCCGTCACCGCCGGGGTCAACGCGCCGGCGCAAGAATTGCAAGGAACCGGTGTGCGGACGGACGTGTTTGAATTTGAGCCGGACGAAAAAACCGTGCTCGGCGCGCTGCTCCCGCACAGCTTGAATTTTCAGATGCACCAGATTTTGCTCGAGGCAAAAGCGAGCGAGCAGAGCGCCCGCATGGTGGCGATGAAGAACGCGACCGACAACGCGAAACAACTCATCGAGGACCTGACGCTCGAATACAACAAGCTGCGTCAGGCGAACATCACGAAGGAATTGTTGGAAATCACCACCGCACAAATGGCGGTGGGTTGAAATAAAATTGTTATGAACAAAGGCAAAATCGTTCAAATCATCGGCCCGGTCGTGGACGTGGAATTTTCCGGCCAGCTTCCCGCCATCTACAACGCGCTGACCGTGAACTTCACCGTGCTGGATCAGCCGGTCAAGCTGACGCTCGAAGTGCAGCAGCATCTCGGCGACAACTGGGTTCGCGCCGTCGCCATGAGCACCACCGAGGGGCTCAAGCGCGGCTACGAAGTCACCGACACCGGCGCGCCAATCTCCATGCCCGTCGGCGAAGCGGTCATGGGCCGCGTGTTCAACGTCACTGGCGATCCCGTGGATGAACAGGGTCCGGTGAAGGCGGACAAATATTTGCCGATTCATCGCGCCGCGCCGCCGCTCGTAGATCAGTCCACGTCGCCGCAAATTCTCACGACCGGCATCAAAGTGATTGATTTGATTTGTCCGTTTCTCAAGGGCGGAAAAGTCGGTGCGTTTGGCGGTGCCGGCGTCGGCAAAACCGTCGTCATCATGGAACTCATCAATAACATCGCCAAGCTGCACGGCGGAATCTCAATGTTCGCGGGCGTCGGCGAACGCACGCGCGAAGGCAACGATCTTTACAACGAAATGATTGAGGCCGGCGTCATCAAAGTGGAAAAGGACGCCAAGGGTCATCCCATCGTCGGTGAAAATGGTCTGCCGAAAATTGCTCCCGGTTCCCGCATCGGCCTCGTTTACGGCCAGATGAACGAACCTCCCGGTGCGCGTCTCCGCGTGGCATTGTCCGCGCTCGCCGTGACCGAGTATTTTCGCGACGAAAAGAACCAGGACGTGCTCCTGTTCGTGGACAACATTTTCCGTTTCTCGCAAGCCGGTTCGGAAGTGTCCGCGCTCCTCGGCCGCACGCCGAGCGCCGTCGGTTACCAACCGACACTAGCCGCCGAAATGGGTGATTTGCAGGAACGCATCACCTCGACCAAGAAAGGTTCCATCACGTCGTTTCAAGCCGTGTATGTGCCGGCGGACGACTTGACCGATCCCGCGCCGGCCACGACGTTCGCGCATTTGGACGCGACCATCGTGTTGGAGCGTTCGATTGCCGAGTTGGGAATTTTCCCCGCCGTGGATCCCCTCGCTTCGAATTCCCGCGCGCTTGCGCCGGAAATTGTCGGACAGGAACATTATGAAGTCGCCCGCGGTGTGCAAAAGGTGTTGCAGCGTTACAAGGATTTGCAGGACATCATCGCGATTCTCGGCATGGACGAACTTTCCGCCGAAGACAAGACGGCCGTGTTCCGCGCGCGCAAGATTCAGCGCTTTTTGAGCCAGCCGTTCACGGTCGCGCAGGTTTTTACTGGGCGCGAAGGCAAGCAGGTGCCGGTGGCCGATACCGTCCGTGCGTTCAAGGAAATTCTCGAAGGCAAACACGATGAAGTTGCCGAACAGAATTTCTACATGAAGGGCGGCATTGACGAAATTAAAGAAAGCTAAATGGCTGGAACTATAAAACTCGAAATTGTCACGCCGGAGGCGAAGATTTTCTCCGACGACGTGGACATGATCACGCTGACCGGCGGCGAAGGCGAGATGGGCATTCTGCCGCAACACATGGCGTTGATGACGCAACTTGTCGAGGGCGAAATCACCGTGCGGAAAGGCGCGGAAAATATTTTCCTGGCCGTCGGCGACGGCTTTGTCCAGGTCACCGGCGAAAAGGTTTCCATCTTGACCGACATGGCCGTTCGCGCTGAAAACATTGACGAAGCTGCGGCTGAACAGGCGCGCAAAAATGCCGAAACTCGGCTTGCTCAAAAGATAACCGACGAAGAAGCGGCACAGCTTCAAGCCGCCATCGCGCATTCGACGACCCAGCTCAAGGTCAAGCGGTCGCGGCGCAAATAGATCTTGTCAAAAAAACGTCGCGGAGATTTTTCACACCGTTTCTGTTTGTTATCGAAATTTAGCCGGCGATCACGCCGATTTCCACCGGCTCGACGTTGACGCCCTGTTTCTCAAGCCATTTGATGGCGGCCTTCACTTCGTCGCGCGGGCCGTCCAGTTCCAGGCAGACGATGCCGATTTCATCGGTCACGCTTGCCTGGCGGATGTTGGTGATGACCTTGAATTTTTTGGCAACCTCCCAGATGAACGGCTGCTTGATGAGCTTGGGCGGATACATCAGCCACAAACGTTGTTGCGTGGGCGAATTCGACTTGGTTGCTGGAAGTATTTTCTTGGCCATAAATTCTAGCCGCCGGCGATGGCGGGGATGATGCTGATTTCGTCGCCGTCCTTGAGCGGCGTCTCGCGGTTTTTGAGGAAGCGGATGTCCTCCTCGTTGACATAGACGTTGACGAAGCGGCGCACCTCGCCTTTTTCATCCACGAGGCGTTCCTGGATGCCGGGGAAGCGCGTCTGCAATTCGACGAGCGCCTCGCCGATGGTGGCGGCGTTGATTTCGACCAGCTCCTCGTTGTTGGTCAACTTGCGGAGCGGCGTGGGGATGCGGACTTTTTTTGGCATAAATTAATTTTGAGTGTTTGTCTTCGTAATTGAAAAACGAACTTCGTCTATTAAAGATTCAAAATGCTGACCGTAATAACCTCTGGGCTGTTCTTGGGAGAAAAATCGGATTTGAAAATCTTCAACATAATTATTGGTAGATTGCCAGTCATAGGCAGTTACCAACAACCTTTTTTTAACATCGGAGTTTGTAATTCCATACGCATCGAATCGAAGACCATGATTACTTGGATGAATAGAAATTGCTGGGCGATTTGAGTCCAATAAAGATTTCTGCTCGAAATCGATTTGATTAGTTATGAAATTGTAAAATTTATTGGCTTCCTCTGCATCTTGTCCACGAGCCATGTGATCCAACGCTGATTTGAATGGCTTCAAGAACCACTCGTAAATTGGAAAAAAACAGAGAATGGCGATGAATAAACCAAACACATAACGTCTAAATTTAGATTCAATCGTCATTACGCATTCACTTTTTCTTCATGCGCCAGCAGCGCCTCGAACTCGCGCAGGCTCGGCTTGTATTTCACATTCATGCCGCGCGGCGTTTGACTGGCAAATCGGCGAACGGATGTCCCGAAAGTTTTTCCCTTTTGCGGGTTTCGGCAAACAGACGGGACACATCATGGTTATAGGATGCCGAAAGCTTGTCCTTGATGCGCCAGATTTCCTGCAGCACCACGTCGGTGTTGCGAATGGTTTTCGGTTCGGCTGTCGTTTTATTGTTCATACAATTCTCCAGTCAGTTCGTCCGGCGTGCAAAGCACTGGAAGCGCAAAGCCCATCTGTTCGGCCAAGCGCCGCAGGCGTGCTTGAATCGAAGCATTGGCTATGTGCCTGCAATTCCAACTCAAGAGTATATCCATTTCATAGATGGTCGCCAGCGCAATGTGCGCCGCGTCACGGTCGGCATCCAAAGGCAACAGGCCGGAGTCAAGAATGCGCCGGGTCAGGGCTTCGGCGTCATCGGTCAGGCGCAGCAATTTGATGTCGCGCATCACTTCAAGGCGTTGTTGTGCCATGAAAGTTTCGCCCTCGCTGATTTCTGCCAACACAATTTCCGAAGTGAAAAGCTCGTGCTGCTGGCGTTTCAACTCCCACCAATCTTTGGAGGTTTGCTGACGTGCAGCTTGCAGCAAGTCGCGGGCAGGTCGCGCCACAACATAACTCGGAATCGTGCTTTCGATGTAGATGCGCATGATTGTCAAAATAATTTACGCATTCACTTTTTCTTCATGCGCCAGCAGCGCCTCGAATTCGCGCAGGCTCGGCTTGATTTCGCGCGGTTTGCCGCAATGACCTTGCACGGCGTCGAGCGTCTTCAATCCGTTGCCGGTG
>Ga0208220_1000170_pt1 | contig 26144 bp, 21 predicted proteins | sample NGESurdeep092012_9_FD_184484 | JGI IMG/M metagenome (GOLD analysis project Ga0208220, IMG submission 184484) | Arctic peat soil microbial communities from Barrow, Alaska - NGEE Surface sample F53-1 deep-092012 (SPAdes) | ecosystem: Environmental > Terrestrial > Soil > Wetlands > Peat ...
CGCGTTGCGCGACGCGGTGACGATTCCGTTCACGGTGAAAACGCGGCTCGGCTTTGAATCGCCGGAGGAATTTGACGCGCTTCTGAAAGTTTTTGCCAAGCATCCGATTGATCTGCTCACCGTCCACGCGCGCACGGTCAAGCAAATGTATCGCCCCGGCGTGCGCTACGATTTGATCGCGCAGGCGGCGCGCGAATTGCGCTGTCCGGTTTTTGCAAATGGAAATGTCCACAGCGCGGCGCAGGCGCAGGTGCTGGTGCGCGACACAAGTGTCCGTGGTTTGATGATCGGGCGCGGCGCGATCCGCAACCCGTGGCTGTTCGACCAAATCCGCGCGCAGTTTCGTGGTGAAAAAATAAAATTGCCGACCGGGCGCGACGTGCTGGCTTACATCCGCAAACTTTGGGAAAACGAAATCACGCCCGCCTGCGTGGACGAAGCCGTTGTCCCAAAGTCTCCGCCCGGTTCGCTGACAACCGAAAATCAAATTCCGACCGCCAACACTTCGTCGCGGCGAAGGCCCGGCGTGCCGGAATCCGCGCAGGTGATGCGGATGAAAAAATTCATGAACTTCATCGGCGACGGTGTGGGCGAAAAATTCCTGCACGAAATCCGCCGCGTGGCGACCACGGCGGATTTTTTCCGCGTCTGCGAAAATTATCTGGCTCACGACCAGCCGATGACGCTTGAGCCGATCCCAACAATAATTGAGCATCCTCTGTCATTCTCCCTCTCCTCGCCAAACGAGGAGAGGGCCGGGGTGAGGAGCCAGTAATTATCTCATCCGCTTGATTACCTTTTCATCCGGCGGCACGAACCGTTGTGCCTCCACCTTTTTCATCACCCGCACACAACCTGTCCGGCGTTGCAGCGCATCCCAGATGGCCAGCAGGCAGCCTTCGCGGTTTTTGCGCCATTGACGGTTCCAAAATCGCAGTTCCTCAATGTCCTGTTCCTTAAGAAACGCCCGGCGCTTCTCGTCATGCTGCAACTGTTCCGGCAAACCATGTTGGAAACCGTCCAATTCCACGTCCAGCTTCGCCGCCGCGCAATAGAAATCCAAAATGTAAATCCCCGCCGGATGCTGCCGGCGAAATTTGAAACCGGCAAACCGATGGCTCCGCAACGCGCGCCAGAGTTCTTTTTCCTCGTCCGTCTGGTCGCGGCGAAGCTGGCGGGCGGTTTGGATCGGGTTCACGCGGAGAGGATGCGAGTTGTCCGGAAAAATTCAAGCCCCGCGCATCTTCTCCCTCTCCTCCCCAAAACGAGGAGCAGCGACAGCGGCTATGGCGGGTGAGGATTCAAAAAATCGCGGTTGGGAAAAAGTTGTTCCAAGCGCGACGAAAATTTTCCAAGTGCAATCCGCCTGTAAATCTTGAAGCCGTCGGAAAATTGGTGTTGAACCCCTCACCCTGACCCTCTCCCCGTTTGGGCGAGGAGAGGGAATCGGTTCGCGCCGGAACGTGACGACGCGCATATTTTCAGACCGCGCCTTTTCTCCCTCTCCTCGCCAAACGAGGAGAGGGCCGGGGTGCGGAGTCCGTCTTACTCGAAATAATTGAATTCTTCCACCAGCAGCCGGTGGATTTCCTCGCGGACTTCCTTGGTCTTGGCGGAGATTTTCTCGAAGAGTTCCAGCAGGTCGGTGGCGTTGTGGATTTCCGCGTATTTGCGGATTTGGATGAGGCCGGAATGCGGCGTCACAAAATCCTTGTAGTCGAAATATTTGAAATACGGTTCGTCTTGTAGGCCCACGCCGTATTGGAACTGGCCCTTGGTGTAATTCTGATTCCACTTTTTGTAGAGCTGTTTGACCAGTGCCACCAGTTCACCGGCCAGCACGGGGCTGGCCACAATCTCGCGGTCGAGCGTGGTGGACCAGAAAGATTCCTTGTTGCCGGGACAGAGCGGATTGTCTACCAACACTTCGGGAGCGTCGGCCACGGGATTGTCTTTTTCAAACTTCGTGACGACGCAGCGATTCTCGGCTAGGCCAAAGGCGAAACAGAGGGAATAAAATTCTTTCTCCTGTGCCGCCGGAATGTTCGGCTTCCAAATGTCGAACTGATTTGCCCAAATTGGATAACGACCATTCAACGCCTTTGCAGTCGCATACCAAACAAAAAGTTTTTGAGCTTGGGCAAGATCATACGCGCACATCCCATATTTATCCGAAGGCCCGGAAAAAATCTTGTTCAGATTTAATCCAATCATCCGGTTGTCGAGATAGAACCAAACTCTATCAGGAAGATTGGACACACGGTTTTCAGAATCCAACTTCACGCGAACAGGCGTCGAATCGTCCATGAAGCCGACAAACTTGGAGTTAGAAATCCCGTAAGTCTTTTTATTGCTACGCCGCTCGTCTTTGATTGGCAATCCGCCATAGACTGCGCCGGATTTCAATTCCTTGTCCGTTGGATCGCGCTTGAAATCATACATCTGCTGGTCGCACGATTTTTTAATAGATATTCGCTCCGCCGAATAATTGATGGTCTTTGAACCTTTGATGATTCCCTTCAACGCGATTTCCAGATTGCCGACGCCTTGATTCCAGTTGATCGCCAAATCGTCATTCTGCAAGTGCGTCAAGTCGCGCAGGACAACTTTGTTCTTATTTCCATTCGCGTTGCGCTGGTAACTCCAAATGGTGAACGAAATCGGAAAGCGCCCGGCAATCTTGAAAAATTCATTGCCGAGAATGATGAAGCCGGTTTCGTATTTGAAATAGGTGTCGAAGATTTTTCTGAAATTCACATACGTCGGCCTCGGAATGAGCCACGAGGTCGGCGTGAAAATCAGAATCAGCGGCGTCTCCACTTTCGTTGTGTCCAGCGGTGGAGGCAATGGAATTATTTCATCCGTCCAATCCTTTTGTTTTAATTGCAAGTCGCCCATTTGCACGCGGGCGATGTTGATGATCTGGCCGAGGAAGGCGAGATAGCGTTCCTTGCCGGCATCGTTGCCGGTCAGTTCCAAAATGGATGGGTCAATCGCATAGGCCGCTTCCACGGCGTCACGCACCTCCTCGTTTTCATCCGTGTTTTTGTAGGGCGGGTTCAGCAGGAAGGCAATGGGCTTGTCGAACTTGAAGTTTTGTTCCTTCAATTCGTTCATCAGGCAGTTCAGGTATTTCTCCGCCGACTTGTCGAGGAAGTTCAAGCCCTCGTTCTTGCTGGTCTTGGGGATGATGGTGAAGCCGCCGTCAAGCTGGTCAGGATCGAGCTTCATGCGGCGCTCGATGGTCTTGAGCAGGTCGGGCTGCAATTCGGAAATGATCTTGCGTTTGAGATGGCCGCGCCAACTGGTGACGAGGTTGCCGGAGCCGCCGGCGGGGTCGAGCACGATATATTTGTCGCTCAATCTTTTCTCGAAATACTCGTGGACGAACCAGAGGGCGAACTTGCTGAGATTGTTGTCGGTGAAAAAGATGCCGTGCTGCTTGGCGTATTCCGGCTTGATGCGGGTGATGACCTCGTCGAACCGGCTGAAATAATAATCCACGGTGAGGCCAGAGCCTTCGTTGGTGAAGACGAACCGCTGCTCGACGAACTTTTTGAACGGATCGTGGTATTTTGGTTTGATCTTAATTTCTTCGCTCAAGCGAGAACCTTTTTTACCGCAAACATGAACCCGGTCTGTGTCGCCGATGGAGGCAACAGTTGAAGTGACATCCCAATAGCCGACGATGGCATAAAAGCAATGGATGGCGTCCATGTGGTCGCCGAAGAATTTTTCGAGCTGGGCGATGTGGTCTATGAAATTATGGCGGTTGATCTGGACGCGCTCGGCATCCAGATTTTTGAGCATCTGGACAAACGCATAAAGTTCGGTGTCGTTGTTCTTTTTGAACAAGCCTTCGAGGTCGGTTGCGTCCAGCTTGAAGATGGCGGCTTTGAGAATCTCGGCCTTTTGCGCCTTCGAGGTGGCGCGGGCATTTTTCACACCGATGTCATTGGGAGCTTTGGAGACATCCGCTTCTGCCGAGAGCTTTTTGGCGAAATCCGGGATGCTGTTTATTTTCCAAATGGCGACAAACTTTTGCGCCACCACGCAGACGGCGGAAAACGCCAGTCCCAGCTTGGCGTAATGTAATCCCTGATAAAAACCGGCGAGAAAATCATCGGCGTCGGATTTGAGTTCAACCAACAGCTTGCCTTCGATATAGATGTCCGCGCCTTCGGCATCCGATTGCTTCTTTAATTTGCCGGGAAACAATTTTTGAAACAGCGGAAAGACAAGATGGTCTTTGGCGTTCTCCGTGCCGGGGTCGAGCAGGTATTTCTCGAATTGTTTCAGTTCGTTTTCCATTTCGGTGGCGGGAGATTAAACGCGGTGCATGGCGCGGGCAAGCGCGGGAATTTTTTGCCTCCTCACCCCGGCCCTCTCCTCCTTTTGGGAGGAGAGGGAGAAGAATTTCAGCCCGCTGCGTCCAGCCGGAGCAGGCAGTGGCCGAAGTCCACGATGCGTTCGCCGGGCGCGGGCAGATGATGCTTCTGAATCTGGTAGAGCCGTCCGCGTCCCTGCACCACCAGCCCGGCTTTACGCAACACAGCCAGATGTCTGCCGGCATTGTCATAGTTGCAGCCGGCGGCGGATGCCAGTTCGCCAACGGTGCGCGGTTCGCCGAGGCTCAATTCTTTCAACATTTTCCAGCGTGTCGGATTGCCGAGCGCGCCCGCGAGCAATCCCAAATCCGGCAACGGCGTCACTGTGGCAGGTTTTGCGGTTTCTGATGTCGAATTCATGGTTAAAATGCTATTTCATTGGCAAATTGAAGGCAATCACGGAATAATTTTTCTTGTCGGCCATGTTAATGATCATCTCGGAAATTAAATTTATCATTCAGTTCGTGAAATTAATCTTGTCGCCCGTTAAATTTATTATTCAAACGATGTAAATTATCCTGTCGCTGATTGTATTTATCATATCTACTATTACAATCATCATTCTGTCCGTGATAATTGTCATGTTGCACGCTCTATTTATCGGTGCGCCCGTGAAATTATCGGCATGGTTTGACCGGATTTGCCCGCTGACGGTTGATTTGTTTTCGTTGAAATCAAACCGCTTCCTGCCCGCCGCCGTCCGCGCCGCCGCCGTCGAGGTCAATCAGGATGTCGCGCGGCTCCGCGCCTTTGCTGGGGCCGACGATGCCGCGATTTTCCAGTTCGTCCATGATCCGCGCGGCGCGCGTGTAGCCGAGGCGCAGGCGGCGTTGCATGAGCGAGACGCTCGCCTTCTGTTCGCTGCGGATGACTTCGATGCACTGCTGGACAATTTCCTCGTCCTCGTCAATGCCGCTTTCGATGCCTGCACTCGGCGATGGTTTGGAAAGTTGCCGGTGGATGTCGGCCTCGTAACTCGGCTTGGCCTGCTTGGCGATGAAGTCAACGATGTCCTGCAATTCCTTGTCAGTGATGAGCGCGCCTTGTGCGCGGATCAATTTGCCGGAGCCGGGCGGAAGATAAAGCATGTCGCCCTTGCCAAGCAATTTGTCCGCGCCCATAGCGTCGAGAATTGTGCGCGAATCAACTTTCGCGGCGACTTGAAATGCAATTCGCGCCGGGATGTTCGCCTTGATGACGCCGGTGATGACGTCCACGCTCGGTCGTTGCGTGGCGACGATGCAATGGATTCCGGCCGCGCGCGCCATCTGAGTGATGCGCGCGATGGCCATTTCCACGTCGGCGGGCGCGACGAGCATCAAGTCCGCGAGTTCGTCAATGATGACGACGATGTAGGAAAGTTTTTCGGGAATGACAATGTCCTCGTCGCGCGGCACGACGATTTGTTCGTCCACTTCCACGGCGAAACCGTCCGCGCCCGGCTCGACTTTTTCTTTTTTGGCGAGAAGCGGCAGTTCAGGTTCGGTCGGCGGCGCGAGTTTGTCCTTCGGCCGGTCGTTGAAGGATTTGATGTTGCGGACATTGACGCGCGCGAAAATCTGGTAGCGCTTTTCCATTTCATTGACGACCCAGCGCAACGCGAGCAAAACTTTTTTCGGATCGGTCACGACCGGCACGACGAGGTGCGGCAAAGCATTGTATTGCTGAAGCTCGACGACTTTCGGATCAATCATCACGAAGCGCAGTTGATCTGGCGAAAATCTGTAAAGCAGCGAGCAGATGATAGAATTGATGCAAACGGATTTGCCTGAACCGGTGCTGCCCGCGATGAGGCAGTGCGGCATTTCCGCGAGGTCGGCGACAATCGGGTGGCCATAAACGTCCTTGCCGAGCGCGATGGGAATGCGCGCCTTGGAGTTGCGCCATTCCTCCGACTCGAACAGGTCGCGCATGATGACTTTCGTCTTGATGAGATTCGGAACTTCGATGCCGACGGAACTTTTTCCCGGCACGGGCGCGAGGATGTGGATGCGTTCGGCCTTGAGCGCGGCGGCGATATTGTTGGAAAGCGCGGTGATTTTTTCCATTTTCACGCCGGGCGCGGGATGTAATTCGTAGCGCGTGATGGTCGGACCCTTCGTGATATCGCCGAGCGAGACTTCGATGTCGAATTGCGCGAGCGTCTGCTGCATCATCCGCGCGTTCGCCATCAATTCCTCCTTGGACTCGGTCGGCTTGACGGTCAAATCGGGATGCTGCAGAAAATCCATCGAGGGCAACTGGTAATTGCCGATCATCGGCGTCGAGGCGACTGTGATTGGTTTTGGCTTTCTGGGTTTCGGCCTTGCCGGCGCGATTCCGGTGATTTTTATTTCCGGATCGGTTTTCGGTTCGGCAAGATTTTCCGCTTCAGTTTTTTCAGAAGCCGGTTCTTCAGTTTTCGCCTCGTCGGATTTTTCAGGAACTTTTTCGTCCGATTTCTTGCCGAGAATTTCTTCAGTTGTCGCGGCAACAATTTCCTTGGCGGGAATCACTTCGCCTTCGTCCGGCGGCGCAACCGGCCCGGCGGTTTTGGTTTCGGGCAAAGTGGTTTTGCGGAAGCGCGGCGATTTGTTTTGCGGCACGCTCAAGTCGCGCACGGTCGGTTCGGGCACGGGCAGCCCGTCCGCGCCAAGGCCGGAGCGCGCGACTTGTTCCTGCAGTTTTTTCGCCTGTTTTTCCAGTTCTTCCGCGCGGCGTTCGAGCGCCAGTTCTTCAAGGGTTTTGTCTTTGGCCGCTTCCGGCTTCCAGTCAATCAGACCTCGAATCCATCCGCCAAGCTTGAAATTCGTCAGGAACAGCAGGCTGATCAAGCACAACGCCGAATAAACAATCGTCGCGCCAATCGGTCCGAGCAGGGAAAAGCCGTATTGAAAATTGTAACTTGGATGGCGGATTTCGCCGTAGGTTGCATAGCCGAGCCAGCCGCCCGCACTTTGTGAGCCAATATCTTCGCGGATTTTTCCGAGCCAGCCCGCGTTGTCCAGAATGTGCAGCAGCCCCGTGAGCGAAAGCAGCAGGATTGCCGACCATAGCACCGACCAGCGCAATTTTTCGCGCAGGTAGCCTGGAAAATTCAGCAAATACGCCACGCCGAACATTGCGAGCAGCCACGGCAAAATGTATGCGGTGATTCCCAGCAACAAAAATGAGGCCCATGCCAGATACGCACCCGGCGTCTTGATCCAGTTGTGCGCCGAGTGGTTGACCTGCGTGGTCAGAAAGGAAACGTCGTTGCGGTCGAAGGAAAATTGCGCGACCAACAGCAGCAGCGCGGCGGCCAGCAGCGCGACACCGACGACGTCGTTGAAACCATGATGCGAATCTGTCGTCTTGCGTGACATGGCCGCAGCGTAGCAACTCCGCGCGGCAACTTCAAAGTTGAAATTAAAATCTTCCTTGCACGCAACAGTTCGGGCTTGCCAAAACGCGGTGAAAATTTAGAATGAAAATCCTCTTGGGTTGCGCGGTTAGCTCAGTGGTAGAGCACTACATTGACACTGTAGGGGTCGGAGGTTCAAACCCTCCATCGCGCACCATTTTTTCTCAAGCCTTCGGGCGGATCTTTTTCCACAGCCAGCCGAGCGGGTCGTAGAATTCATCCACCACGCGTTCCTTCAACGGAATGATCGCGTTGTCAGTGATCGTGATGTGCTCAGGGCAAACTTTGGTGCAGCATTTTGTGATATTGCAAAAGCCGATGCCTTGCGATTGCTTCAATTCGGGCAAACGATCTTCCGTGTCGAGCGGATGCATTTCCAGCGCGGCGGTGTAAACCAGAAAACGCGGGCCGATGAATTCCTCGTGTTTGTGGTGATCGCGCAAAACGTGGCAGACGTCCTGGCAGAGGAAACATTCAATGCACTTGCGAAATTCCTGGACGCGATCCACGTCTTCCTGCTGCATTCGCCATGAGCCGTCCGGCGCGTCGGGCGCGCGGGGCTTGAATTTTTTGATCTTGGTTTTGACGCGGTAATTCCACGACACATCGGTTGCCAGGTCGCGGACGCTGGGGAACGCGCGCATCGGCTCGATGGTGATGGGCTTGTCAACTGGCAGCGTGTCCATGCGCGTCATGCACATGAGCTTGGGCATGCCGTTGACCTCGGCGGAGCAGGAGCCGCATTTGCCAGCCTTGCAATTCCAGCGGCACGCCAAGTCGTTCGCCTGCGTCGCCTGGATTTTGTGGACGACATCGAGGACGACGAGACCCTCGGTGATTTCTGTAGTGTAATCCACGAACTTGCCGCCAGTCGCATCGCCGCGCCAGATTCTGAAAGTGACGGTCTTGTTCATTTCATTTCCTCAATGACTTGTTTCAAAGCTTCAGGCATGGCCGGAATCGGCTCACGGCGCAATTGCATCAGGCCATCCGCGCCCTTGGAAATCACGCTGTTGTATTTCGCCGCCGCCGGATCCTTGGCCGGGAAATCTTCGCGGAAATGGCCGCCGCGGCTCTCCTTGCGGTCAATGGCCGCGCGCGTGATGGCCTCGGAAACCGTGAGCAAATGTTTCAAATCAATCGCCGTGTGCCAGCCGGGATTGTATTCGCGGTGGCCGTAAACGCAGACGGTCTTCTCGCGCTCGTAAAGTTTGCCCAACCCGTCCAACGCCTGTTCCATCTCGTCCTGACGGCGAACGATGCCGACCAGCTTTTGCATCATCTCCTGCAATTCATGCTGCACTTGATACGGGCCGTCGGCGCTCGCGCCGGCTTTCTCGCCACGCTCGTAAGGAGCGAGTGCTTCGCGCGCAGCGGCTTCGACCTGGGCGTCGTTGATTTGTCCGCCGGAATTTTCCTTGGCAAATTTCGCGGCATATTCGCCCGCGCGTTTGCCGAACACGATCAAATCGGAAAGTGAATTTCCGCCGAGCCGGTTCGCGCCGTGCAATCCGGCGGCACATTCGCCGGCGGCAAAAAGTCCGGGCACGTTCGTCGCCTGCGTGTCGCCGTTCACGCGGATGCCGCCCATCGCGTAATGCGTGGTCGGGCCGATTTCCATCGGCTCCTTGGTGATGTCGAGATTCGCCAGTTGCATGAACTGATGATACATCGAAGGCAGTTTGCGTTTGATGTGTTCGGCGGAGTTCGGAATTTTTTCCTTGATCCAGGAAATGTCGAGAAACACGCCACCGTGCGGACTGCCGCGACCGGCCTTCACTTCGCGATTGATGCAGCGCGCCACGTGATCGCGCGTCAACAGTTCCGGCGGACGTTTCGCATTCTTGTCGTTCTGCGTGTAGCGCCAGCCTTCTTCGGGATCGGTCGAGGTTTGTGATTTGTAATTTTCGGGAATGTCGTCATACATGAAGCGCTTGCCGTCCTTGTTGCGCAACACGCCGCCCTCGCCGCGCACGCTCTCGGTCACGAGAATGCCCATGACGCTCGGCGGCCAGATCATGCCGGTCGGATGAAACTGGATGAATTCCATGTCCAGCAGTTCCGCGCCCGCATGATACGCGAGCGACACGCCGTCGCCGGTGCCTTCCCAGGAATTGCTCGTGACTTTGTAAGCGCGACCCAAACCGCCGGTGCAAACGACAACGGCCTTGGCCTTGAAAATCCGAAAACGTCCGCGCTCGCGATCATACCCAAACGCGCCGACGACGCGGTCGCCGTCTTTCAACAAGGAAACAATCGTATATTCCATGTGCACCGTGATGCCCTGATGGATGCCGTGATCTTGCAACGTGCGGATCATTTCCAATCCCGTGCGATCGCCGACGTGCGCGAGGCGCGGATAGCGATGGCCGCCGAAATTGCGCTGCGAAATTTTTCCTTCCTTCGTGCGGTCGAACACCGCGCCCCACGCTTCGAGTTCGTGGACGCGCGACGGCGCTTCCTTCGCGTGCAACTCGGCCATGCGCCAGTTGTTGACGTATTGCCCACCGCGCATCGTGTCGGCGAAATGCACTTTCCAACTGTCGCGGTCGTCCACGTTGCCCATCGCCGCCGCCATGCCGCCCTCGGCCATGACCGTGTGGGCCTTGCCGAGCAGCGATTTGCAGATCAGCCCGACTTTGACGCCGGCAGCCGAAGCTTCAATCGCCGCGCGCAGTCCCGCGCCACCGGCACCGATGACCAGCACATCGTATTCGTGAGTTTCGTAATTGGTAGCCATGCTTAAATATCTTTCGGTTCCGGAAATTATTTGAGGGAAATGACGTATGGCGAAACCATGATGACTAAAGAATGACCAAGCCCCAAAAAACAATGGTCGGCCAACCACGCCAGTTCATTTTGAAATTTTGTCATTGGAATTTCTTTTGTCATTAGGATTTGGAAATTAGTCATTTTCCGTCGAGGTTGCTTTCAAAAATGCCAGCTATAATCATGGATGACGCCCGTTGCGCACAGGCGGACATAAACGTCCGTGAACCCGACCCAGAACAGACTGATCCACGCCCACATCATGTGGCGGTGGTTGAGGCAGCTCACGCAATTGTAAGCTTTCGCGCAGGTGGGCGCTTTGGATTTTGAATCCAGAAAACCGCCGATCAAATGCCGCAGCGAGTGGCAGCCGAAAGTGTAGAGGCCGAGAAAAACTGCGTTCAACGTCAGGACAATTGTGCCCACGCCGATGCCAAAATATTCCTTGCCGGTTAGCGGATCTTTGAACCACATGCCCAGCCAAGCGTCGTAGGAAAGGATCACGATGAAAATTGCCGCCAGATAAAACATATAACGATGGATGTTTTGGATGATCAGCGGAAAATAGCGTTCGCCGAGATAAGTTTTGCGTGGTTCGCCGACCGCGCAGTTGATGGGATCGGCCCAGAACGCTTTGTAATAAGCACCGCGATAATAGTAACAGGTAAATCGAAAACCCGCCGGTGCCCACAAAACCAGAAACGCCGGCGAGAAAAACATCCATGACGGCCACCAAACCGGCTTCGGACCAAAAATCGCGTGTGGCGAGTAACCGAAAATTTCCGGCGAGAAGAACGGCGAGAGATAATTTGCGCCATTGCCGTTGAACCAGTAGGCGCAGGTGCCGTTCGCCAGCGGATGAAACGCCGCCCAAGTCGAATAAACAATGAATGCGGAAAAACCAAGGAACACGGCCAGCGGTTGCAGCCACCACGCATCCGGGCGGGCTGTTTCAGCGAAGCCTCGTTGCTTCGGCAGAGTATCAGCGTAAGGCATAATGGTGTTCACTTTAGTTACTAACCAGCCCAGCGTCAACGCGCCTTCCGCCCGCCCGACAAAGTATTAGCCTGACTACGACTTTAATTGGTGATTCCTTATCTCAATACCGACGGCAAGCCCATTCGTTCAAACCGCGTTCGCCCGCGCCCGCCGGCGAGAGTCTCAGCAGTTCCAGCGCTTCGCCGACGAGATACAGCGAGCCGGAGATGACGACAAAAGGCTCGTCTTTGCTGGCATCGAGCGCGTCCGCCAGTTTGTCAAAAGACGTGGTTTCCACCGCCGAACTGGTGGAATGAAAGGCTTCCGCCAGAGAGCGCGGATCCGCCGTGCGTTCGCTGGCGACCGGCACGGTGAAAATTTTCGCCGCCAGCGGCGCCAGCAGCCGGCAGATGGACGGCCAGTTTTTGTCCGCCAGCGCGCCGAAAATGAGAACTGGTTTCCCGCCCGCGAAGTTTTTCTCCAGCGCTGCGCGCAGGGTTTCCGCACCGGCGATGTTGTGCGCGCCGTCGAGTAAAATTTTCCGGCCATTTGGTTTTTCGACCAATTGCAAACGTCCCGGCCAGTTCACAGAGGCGAGTCCGGCGCGGTTTTTTTCATCGGGAACGGGAATTTGTTTCTGCAAAACTTCAACCGTCGCGAGCACAAGCGCGGCATTCATTTTTTGATGTTCGCCGAGCAAGGGCAACGTAGCGGCGTCTCGGTAGAGCGCCGCAAATTTAGTCAACGGCGGATCGCCATCCGCCGCTACGACTGTGAGCGGCGCATTTTTCTCCCGCGCGATTTTTTCAATGACCGCCAGCGCGGATTTTTCTTCAGTTGCCGTCACCACGGGAATGCTCGGTTTGATGACGCCCGCTTTTTCCGCCGCGATTTTTTCCAGCGTGTCGCCGAGCCATTGCTGATGGTCAAACGCGATGTTGGTGATGACGCTCGCCAGCGGTATGACGATGTTCGTCGCGTCGAGCCGACCGCCAAGGCCGGTTTCCCAAATTACAAGGTCGCATTTTTGCTCCGCAAAACATTTCAGCGCCATGACCGTGACGACTTCAAACAGCGTCAGGTGATTGTCAGCGGGAAATTGTTTGAGCAGCGGCTGGATTTCTTCAACCAGACGGACGAGTTCATTTTCAGGAATCAACTGACGATTGACCTGAATCCGTTCGCGAAACGAAACCAGATGCGGCGAGGTGAACAGCCCGACCCGCAATCCGGCCGCGCGATAAATGCTTTCGAGCATCGCGCAGGTCGAGCCTTTGCCGTTCGTTCCGGCGACATGGATGAAGCGCAGTTTTTCCTGCGGATTGCCCGCGAGCGCGGCGAGATGGAACGTGTTTTCCAGCCCGAAATTCGCGCCGAACATTTGCAGGCCGTAAAGAAATTGGATGGCTTCGGAATAAGTCACGGCGGAAATTTTGCCGATTACCGTTCGACAGTGAAAGTAATGTCGTAGTGCGTCTTGTCCGAGGACTTGACACTGGTGGGTCTTTCGCGTCCTTCGTTGTCTTCACCGTCCCGGTCAACGCTGTAAATCACATAGCCTTTTTCCAAGCCACGATAATGCAACGGTTGGCCGTTGAAAGGATCTTGTAGCACTGCGGGAAGAAATTGCGGAACGAGATCGTCCAATTTTTCTGGCAACTTTCCATGCACCAATCGAAAACGTTCAACGGCTAAAGCTGTTTGCGCAGTGCGAAGGTGAGCCAATTCGTTTGCTTCTCGAACCATTGCATTTCCAAACGCGGGAAGCAGCATTGCCGAAAGAATGCAGAATTTATGTTTAAGTTCTTCATACATTTTATTCTGAAAATTTGTGACCATTAAACTTTGAGGTGGTTGTTGCGAGGCAAACTCAATGTTGATTTCCATTGTTTGCAAATAATAGTTCAAGTCACGCTCAAAAAATCCTGTGACACGAAACAATATCGGTTGAGGCCCGGGCAATGGCGGTCCAGCCAGCAAATCATTGTCTGTTTCATCATTTTGCGAAAGTTTGTTAATTTCCGCCCAACTCATACGGAAATAGGGAATATACATTGCACGCTCTCCAATAAGTCCGTGCGCCATTTGATTGGTTTGAGCCACTCCGGCAAATAATTGGCTCAAATTATTTAATTCAACTTCGTTTAATTCTCCAAGATTCAGTCGGCGTTCCAATGCGGACTCTGCTATGTTCAGCAGCGCGATTCTGACCAACTTGGAAATTATTAGTGGTTCAGCATCTAGCGTTCGAGCCATGCCAACAATCGTTTCAATGTCGTTCGCAAAATTATTTGTGTCTTGCATACTTCGGTATGCGGCGGCAAGCGATAGCTGTTTCAGTTTTTGCAAATGTTCCAACGGTGTCGCCGCGCCCCATGACAAATCAATCGGGTAGCGGCAGCGCGGCAATTTAATGGCCTCTTCAGCTTGCGCGAGAGCATTTGAATTCATCGCGCAATAACCCATGAGCAGTTCTAACTGCTCCGGAGTCAGACTTTCCTTTCGCTGTGGAAATTTTATCGAAGCAACTTCGTTGGAATGACGGTCGTCGTAATTAGTCATCAACGCAAAGGCGTGCGCCATCTTCACCGCCGCATTTTCGTCGTCAGGAACAGCAGCGTAATATTCATTTGCCTCCGTGCCATTCGTCGGCAAACCAGCGGCACGAATCGCAGCCAATTTCGCATTCACCTCATGCGCCAGATTCACGCGCCAAATGATAAACGCCACAATCGCGATAAGGACAAACACCGCGCAGCTGCATAAAAAATAGAGAAAGAATTTTTTTGTTCGCGTCATCATTTTCGAGCGCCGTCAGCGCGACATATTTGTAGTTTCAAATCTGATTCCGCACAAGCTCCGTCAGGAGCGGCATCGTCAGACAGAATATGTCGCTCCTGACGGAGCTTGGGAAATTTTATTTGTTCGAGCTACAAAGATTTCGCACCTACGGCGCTGCAAAACTCCGGCAATCAAAGCACAAACTCCGGCATCGCCATCAAGTATTCCGTTTTTTGTCGGCGTTCTTCTTCAGTTGGCGGAAACAGATGAAGAGCTTCGTCGTTCAATCTGATAGATTCGTCCATTGTCATGCCCGGCTTGGCGCGTTGCTTGAACCACGCGCTGCGTTGTTTTTCAATTTCACTTGGCGGCACAAATTCCGTTTTCATAATTTTCAAATCGGCTTGTGAAAAATGTTCTGATGCGCCGCCGCGATGAAACCCTTGAACAGCGGATGCGGCTGGTGCGGCTTGCTCTGGAATTCAGGATGGAACTGGCTCGCGACAAAAAACGGATGGTCTTTCAGTTCGATGACCTCGACGAGTTTGCCGTCGGGCGAATTGCCGCTGAAAACGAATCCGGCCTTCTCGAATTTTTCGCGATAGGCGTTGTTGAATTCGTAGCGGTGACGATGGCGTTCGTTGATGACGAATGAGCCGTAAAGTTCCGCCGCCTTCGTGCCGAGCGTCAACTGGCAGGGCTGCGAGCCGAGCCGCATCGTGCCGCCCTTTTTGGTCACGCGCGTCTGTTCGTCGAGCATCGCGATGACGGGATTGGGCGTGTGCAGGTCGAATTCGGTCGAGTGCGCCTTGGGCATTTTCAAAACGTTGCGCGCGAATTCAATCGTCGCGATCTGCATTCCCAAACAAAGTCCGAGGTAAGGAATTTTATTTTCGCGCGCGTATTGTGCGGCGAGAATTTTCCCTTCGACGCCGCGTTCGCCAAATCCGCCGGGCACCAGAATTCCGCCGAGGCCGCGCAGCATTTTTTCCGCGCCGAATTTTTCAATCTCTTCCGAGTCCACCTGCACGATTTCCACGCCGCAATCGTTGCCGATGCCGCCGTGGATGAGCGCCTCGTAGACCGATTTATACGCGTCCTGCAAGCCGATGTATTTTCCCACGACGCCGACGCGCACGCGATGTTGCGGCGCGATGAGTTTGCGGATGATCTCCTGCCAGTGCGCCATGTTCGCGACGGGCGTGTCGAGATGCAACAGGCGGCAGACCAGGTCGTCCACGCGCTCGCGTTGGAGCATCAGCGGCACTTCGTAAATGGAATGGTCAACGTCCTTTTCCTCGATGACGGCTTCGAGCGGGGCATTGCAGAACATGGAAATTTTCTGGCGCAATTCCTTGTCGAGCGGCTTCTCGCAGCGGCAAACCAAAACGTGCGGCATGATGCCGATTTCGCGCAGCTTGGCGACGGATTGCTGCGTCGGCTTCGTTTTCAATTCGCCCGCCGCCTTGATGAACGGCACGTAAGTGACGTGCATGAAAATCGCGTTGTTGTAACCGACTTCGAGCGCGAATTCGCGGATGGCTTCGAGGAACGGCAGGCCTTCGATGTCGCCGGTCGTGCCGCCGATTTCCGTGATGATGACGTCGGCCTTGGATTTTTCCGCGAGCGCGTGGATGCGATTTTTAATTTCATCCGTGACGTGCGGAATCACCTGCACGGTCTTGCCGAGATATTTTCCCTCGCGCTCGTTGTTGAGCACGGTCTGATAAACCTGGCCGCTCGTGAGATTGTTCATGCGCGTGAGCTTGACGTTGGTGAAGCGCTCGTAATGGCCGAGATCCAAATCGGTCTCCGCGCCGTCGTCGAGCACATAAACCTCGCCGTGCTGATACGGCGACATCGTGCCCGGATCAACATTAAGATACGGGTCGAACTTTTGCAGCGCGACCTTGAGGCCGCGATTTTCGAGCAGCGTGCCGAGCGCGGCGGCGGTCAAACCCTTGCCGAGCGAACTCACCACGCCGCCAGTTACGAATATGAATTTCATTTCAAATTATTTGAGCCACAGATTAAACACGGATGAAAATTAAGGCAATAAAACGACGCGGAAGAATTTTTTTTGGCAACAGCTTTAAATTTGACGTTGCTTTCCATTCGTAACGTAGCGTAGTGTTTGTGCAATGAGTGATGAACCGAAAAGCACTCAATCCGAAGAGAAATTCCTCGAAAAAGACATTGGGAAGTTTCTCTCTTTTGAAGAACTTCAAGCCATACCGGCGTGGTTTGCCGTCGTTGCTGGACTCATTTATGCCACGGGTTTCTTAATAGAATTTACTTTTTTGAATTCGATGGGAATTCGGGAATCGGTGACTGAAGTTTTTAAGGCAAAATATATTTATGTGGGTTTGCTCTGTTGGGTGTTTCCAATTAGTGCTGGCTTAATGGTTTTTGGCGTTTCCCGTAGAGAACATCGAATAAAAAACGAAAAGAAAATTTCTCCCAGCGCAAAGACCGGACTTCATTGGACAACTACAGTCTTGTTGATATTACTTGTTTTTAATTTTTATTTGTTTATTTGCTTTTCTCCTCCGGGATTTTTCTATTCACGACAAGGGTGGTTTTTTCTTTGGTTTTTTTTCGTAATTTGGACATTAAGAGCGATTCGTCCTTTCGAAGAAATGATAGAAATAATTCTTCCAAAATTGGAAAAAAAATATCCCACGCCATATCCGCCGGTAAATTTTAAGAAGAAAATAAAATTTATCTTTTTTCTGATTTATTTGCTCTACGGCACAAAAAGCTATGAACGACGAATAAATTCAAAAATCGAGAAAGCCCCGGCGCTCTTACCGCTTCTTAAGAACTTTGATCACGAAGGCAAAAAAAATTGGGGATTAGTCGCCCGCAGCTTCTTAACGATTGTGATATTTATAGCAACCATTAGGATATTTTGGCCTTTAATTTGGGGAACTCATTTCTGGCCTCCACAATCGTTATTAGGACAAATGTTTTTCTCGGGTGGTTATTGGTATTTTATTTTTGTAATACAAGCTGGCCGAATTATTCGCGCCATTGACGTGAGAAAAGGAGATTATGCCAAAAATCATCTAAAGATGGAATATATGGCAGTAATGCTGCCATATTTGGCCATTTTTTTATGCCTTTCAGTATTGGCTTTTGCGCATAACGTCTATCGTTATATCCCAGTGGAAAAGGGCGGGGGTGATTACACAAGAGAAAAAGCATCCGTTTTGACTTTTAATGCACAATTTTCACATTCCTTGCCTGCTGAAATTTTTGATGGTTCACCTACAAATTTACAATCACAGCAAGTTCTGATTTTAGACGAAACAGCGAATACATTATTTGTCACTATGCCAACTAATTTGGACGAAATCGCCAGATGGCGATATTCAAACAACAAACCTGAAATAATTTATGCTATTAAACATGAAGCTGTAATCGGTATAAAATCCGAGCCGTGGCCTTGGTCTTCAACAAATTCAACTGATTATTAAAGTTTAGTCCGCTGATGAATTGTCAGTGCGGGTTAGTAATCAATCCGTGTCCATCTATGGTTAAAATCTTTTCCACTTTCGCCACATCTTCCGGCGCATCCACGCCGATGCTGTCGTAATCCACTTTCACGACCGCGATCTGGATGCCGTTTTCCAGCGCGCGCAACTGTTCCAGTTTTTCCGCACTTTCCAGCGGCGACACCGGGAATTTCACCAGTCGCAGCAGCGTCTCGCGCCGGTAGCCGTAAATGCCCAGATGCTTCAAAAAAGGAAACGCCGCCAACTGCTCATTCGCTGGACGGCTGGCGGCCTCGCGCAGATACGGAATCGTGCGCCGTGAAAAATATAACGCGCGACCGGCGGCGTTGACAACGACTTTTACGATGTTCGAATTATCCAGTTCGGCGGGATTTTTGATGGGCGTCGCGGCGGTGGACATTTCGTTTTGCGCCAGCGCGTTCGCCACCGCGTCAATCACCGACGGCTCGATCAACGGCTCGTCGCCTTGAATGTTTACAATCGCGTCGCAAGAAATTCTTTCGACAACTTCCGCGATGCGGTCCGAGCCGCTCGGATGTTCCGGGCGCGTCATCTCGACGCGGCAGAAATTTTGCGCCACTTCCCAGATGCGCGTGTCGTCCGTCGCGACGATAATTTCTGAAAGCGATTTTGCTTTTTCACATTGCTCGACGACGTGCTGGATAAGCGGTTTGCCCGCGATGAGCGCGAGCGGCTTGCCGGGAAACCGCGTCGAAGCAAACCGCGCGGGAATGATGCCAGTGACTTTCACGGGGCTTGATTAAGCCACAGTTTGCCACATCGAAGCAAGCAGTGAAGTCGCGACGAATTGCGCTGCAAACGTCCGGCGGAAACGATACTTTAAACCTGCACCGATTTGAATTCAGTTAAATTCCACGCCGCTTCGCCGACTTCATGCGCGAGATGATTCAGCTCCTCGATCTCCGCTTTCGTGAACAACAGGCCGCCGTGCTGCTTGGACAGGCCGCCCCAGCGCGCTTCCGGCTGGCCGGGCAACATGCACTTCTCATTGCCGTGACCGAGCACGTCTTCGATGATCGCCTTCACGTTCTGGACTTGCGAACGGCCTTTGACGTAGTCGTTGCCCTTCATCGCGTCGGGATGGATGACTTGAAAATAAAACGTCGAGCCGCGCTTCTCGCCTTCGCCGCCCAGCTTCGTTCCGCGAATCTGCGGCAGCGAACCGCCGATGTAGCCCGCGTAAAGTTCGTCAATCAAACCGAGGCCATAGCCTTTGTGCGCGCCGAACGGCAGCAGCGCGACGGCTTTGTTCGGATCGGTCGTCGGATTACCTTCGGCATCCACGGCGCAACCGGGCGCGAGCTGTTTGCCTTCGCGCTTCATCACTTGCACGCGGCCCATCGCGATGGTCGAGGTCGCCCAGTCAATCACGATGGGAAAACCGATCGCGTCCTGCGTCGGGAACGCCCACGAATGCGGGTTCGTGCCCATCGTCGGCGTCTTGCCGCCGAACGGCACGACTTCGGACGTGGCCGACGTGCAGTTCGTGTAGGCGAGGTAACCCTTGAGCGCGGCGTCCATGACGTAGCCGCCGCCCCAGAGATAATGCGTCGCGTTGTCCACGCTGACCATGCCCACGCCGAATTTGTCGGCGAGCTTCATGCAGGTGTCCATCGCCTCATAGGCGACGGCCTGGCCGAGCTTGTTGTGGCCGTTCCAGATTTCGGCGGCGGCGAAGCGCGACGGCAGTTTCTCGATCTGCGCGCCGGGCGTCCAGCGGCCGACCTTGCTGCCGAACAATTCGTCGAGGTGCAGCGCCTTGATGGCGTTGTGCGTGCGGATGCCGTAATACGCGGCGCTCGCGCAGAACCGCGCGCCAGCGGCGGCCTCGGCGGCATCGTAACCGCGCTTCAAATACGCTTTGGTAACGAGCGTGTCGTGTTTTTCTTTGGGGATGATGTAATAGGTTTCGGGCATAAAAATTTTAATTATTTTGAAATTTCATCTGGGCAATTAATTGGAGCAAGAACGTAATGGTGTGCTTTTCCACCTCTTTCAGGCTCGTTCATGTGAATTAAATACAGGTTTGGATCGTTGATGAGCCTGATTACATGGGAGCTTAAAAGCCTAGTAATTTTAGTTAGCCAACCTTGAATCGCTTTTTCATAGCTTGCGTAATCAATTGGCGCGTCGTATGGATTTTTTGCATGCAGAATTTTTCCGCATTTTTCGTATAATTTAATAAAGTCTTTTTTTGTGAGGAAGCCATCCTCTTTGAACTGCAAATCAACGGGCCCTCCAGGTTTTGAATTGGGGTTTTCAATTGCCGGTATTGGGTAAAAGCCTGGATTGACTCGCTCGATGTCTCGCAACAGGTATTGAGCGTGCCAACATTTTGAGAATTCTGAATAAACTTTTGAAAACTCAACTTTGTTTGCTACAAGCGAACCAAGGGCAATAAGCTCTAAAATTTTCCGCAACTGCAAGTAAACACATTCAACATTTGTCGCTTCAAACAGAGTTGAAGTTTGGCGATTGCCAAATGCGTTTATGACGCTAGTGCGCTGTTTGATTTGCTCCATCAAATCGCAATACTTTTGGATGTCAGATGGCTGCATGAGTTTTGTATCAAACCACTTTCTTCACCGGCACTTCGGGATTCACCTGCGCGATGGGTTTTTCTCCGTTCAGCGCCAGGATGAGATTTTTCACGGCGCAGGTGGCCTGGCGCACCACGCTTTCGTAAGTGCGCGACGCGACGTGCGGCGTGATGACCACGTTCGGCAGCTTGAGCAGCGGATGATCCGCCGCCGGCGGCTCGTGATCCAAAACGTCCGTGCCATAACCGCCCACCTGCCCGGATTTCAGCGCGGCCACCATGTCATTGGTGTTCACAATCTCGCCGCGCGCGCAGTTCAAAATCAAAACGCCCTTCTTCATCTTCGCAAACGATTTCGCGGAAATCATGTCGCGCGTTTCCGGCGTCAGGTTCGTGTGAAGCGAGATGTAATCGCTGGCGGCATAAATTTCATCGAGCGATGCTACACGCTTCACGTTGTGGTCTTTGGCAAACTTTTCGTCCCAATAAACGTCGAAGCCGATCACGTTCATGCCGAACGCCCGCGAACGAATCGCCACTTCCTTGCCGATGCGTCCGAGGCCGATGATGCCGATGGTTTTGTCCAGCAATTCGTGGCCAGTCTTGCGTTTCCAATTCGTCTTGGCATCGCCGCTGCGCGTGGAGTCGGTGTGGAACAGGAAATTTTTCTCGATCGCGAGCAGGAGCATGAAATTGTGCTCGGCGACGGTAGTGTGATTCACGCCGGGCGTGAACAAAAGCGGGATGCCGAATTCGGTGCAAGACTTCACGTCAATCTTGTCCACGCCGATGCCGTATTTGCTCAAGACCTTGAGCTTCGGACGCGCCTTTTCCAAAACCCTGCGCGTGATGGCGTCGTCGCCGCAGATGTAGCCGTCCACATCGCCGACGAGCGCGAGCGTGTCCGCCTCATTCAGCGGCCCGCGCGCGGTGACGATTTCCCAGCGGGTTTTTGCAAGCAAATCGTGATGCGCGCCGGGCGTGTCTTGAAACGAAGTCGTTGTGAGCAGGATTTTCATGAACGGTAAGTTTAGAAAATCAGCCGCGCCGGGTCAAAAAAATTGACCCCGAACTTTGTCCGGGGTCTGCTTTCAGCCTGTGAAAATGTGCTTCAACCCGCGCCCAAATCAGAGTGCGCCATGGAATTCAGCCGCATCTGCGCCTGTTCGGAGACATGCGTAAAAACCATGGAAACGCGGTAGCCGCCGTGCTTGCTGCCGGAACAGGCGATGACGACGCCGCTGCACTGAAGCTGCGCGCCGTCGTGCGGGGATTGCAACGCCACGGTCATTTCGGCCCACTCCGTGAACGGCGTCGGGCTGCGGAACTCAATGCCGCTTTTGTGGACGGAAACCGCATCGGTGGAAAGTTCCAGGCGGGACTGCCGGCCTTCAACCGTCACCTGCTGTTTTGGGTCATCAATGCTCTGTATTTTTCTGGCACTCATAATTAGCATCACATTAGCACGCCCCGGCCAATCGTCAAATTAGCATTTGCCATTCAATAAATAAGTTTACCATTCGATGACCGCCGCGCCCCAGGTCAGGCCGGCGCCGAAAACGACCAGTAAAATCAGGTCGCCGCGCGAAATTTTCCCCGCCGCCACGGCTTCGTCCAATGCAATCGCCACGGACGCGGCGGAGGTGTTGCCGTATTTGTGGAGATTGACGAACAATTGTTCCGGCGTGGTTTTCAGGCGGTCGCCCACGGCGTCAATGATGCGCCGGTTGGCCTGATGCGGGATGACGCATTTGATTTTGGTGATGTCAATCTCGCAGCGGCGCATCGCCTCGTTCGCGGCGGAAACCATCGCCTGCACCGCGCTCTTGAAGGTTTCCTTGCCGTCCATGCGGAGAAAATGCAGGCCGCTGGCGACCGATTCGGGTGTGGCCGGACACGCGCTGCCGCCGCCGGGCATCGAAAGCAAATCGGCCTTGTTGCCGTCCGCGCCCATGACAGCGGTGAGCAGGCCGTGGGAATTTTCGCGGTGCTGCAAAATCGCGGCTCCCGCGCCGTCGCCGAAAAGGACGCAGGTGTTGCGGTCTTTCCAATTTACAATTGAAGAAAGTTTTTCCGCGCCGATGACCAGCACTGTTTCGTAGCTGCGCGACAAAACAAATTGCTGGCCGATTTCCAGCGCGTAAATAAAGCCGGAGCACGCGGCCTCGATGTCAAACGCCGCCGCGCGCGACGCTCCGAGTTTGCGCTGAACCAGGCACGCGGTCGAAGGAAACGGCATATCGGGCGTGAGCGTCGCGACGATGATGAGATCAATCTGATCGGCGGTGACGCCGGCCATTTTCATCGCGCGCACGGCGGCTTTCGTGGCGAGATCGGAAGTGAATTCGTTCACGGCGGCGATTCGCCGTTCTTTGATTCCCGTGCGCGAGGTGATCCATTCGTCCGAAGTCTCGACCATTTTTTCGAGGTCGGCGTTGGTCAGGATTTTTTCCGGCACATACGAGCCGACGCCGGTGATGGAGCAGGTGCGGCCCTGAAAATCATGCCGGGCACGAGGGTTCTTGAATTTGGTTTTCATGCGGAGCCGGAACCGGACTTTTCCATTTCTGCCAGCACCTTGTTCGCGCGCGCGATTTCACGGGCGATGAGCTGGTTGATCTGGTGCTGCAATGCCTCCGATGTCACACGCAGCGCGCTGGCGATGGCGCGTTCGCGGGCCGAAGCGTGCGCCTTGAACACCATGCCGTTGAAACCGAGCAATGGCGCGCCGCCATAAACTTCCGGATCCAGCCGACGGCGGATGGCTTGAAAGGCGTCCTTTGCCAGAAATGCGCCGATCTGCCGCTTGGCGCTGCTCATCAATTCGCGCTTGAGCATTGAAAACATTCCGACGGCGAGGCTCTCGCACGTCTTCAAAACAATGTTGCCGACAAAGCCGTCGCACACGACCACGTCCACATGATCCTTGAACAAATCGTGCCCCTCGACGTTGCCGATGAAATTCAAATCCAGTTTTTTGCAGAGCTTGAAGGCTTCGAGCGTGAGGTCGTTGCCCTTGGAATCCTCCGTGCCGATGCTCAAGATGCCGACGCGCGGCCTTTTCCGTCTCAAAACTTCCCGCGAATAAACGCTGCCCATCACGGCGAATTGCGCGAGATGCAGCGGCTTGCACTCGATGTTCGCGCCCGCGTCAAGCAGGACGAATTCATTGCTCTGGCGCGGAATGACCGTCGCAATGCAGCCGCGATCCACGCCGGCAATGCGCCCGACCTTGAAAGTCGCCGCCGCGAAAATGCCGCCGGTGTTGCCGAGCGAAACAAGCGCATCAGCCGCGCCGTCGTGGACCAGTTCAGCGGCGCGGGCAATAGACGAATCTTTTTTTTTGCGGAGTGCGATGACCGGCTTGTCGTCCATCGTCACCACTTCACTGGCATGAATCACGCGGACGCGATGGTCACGAAAACCGCGCGGCGGCAGCGCCGCGTGAATGGCGGACTGGTCGCCGACCAGGTAAAGCCGGGAAATCTTGTTGTTGGCTTCGAGCGCCAGCTTTGCGCCAGCGATGACGACTCCGCACCCATGGTCGCCACCCATGACATCCACTGCGATTCGCATAGCGAAAAATTTTAAGTTTTGAATTTTTGGAACTCAAAATTCAAAACCAAGAACTCAAAATTTCTTACGCGCCAGCCGTGACGCTCAAGACCTGGCGGCCCTTGTAAAATCCGCACGCCGGGCAGACCCGGTGCGGCACATAAGGCTCGGCGCATTGCGGACATTTGCTGATCTGCGGCAGTTTCAGCACGCTGTTGTAAGCGCGGCGCTGACGCATCCGGCTCTTTGATGGTTTTCGTTTTGGGACGCCCATAAAATAAATTCAAATCACAGTTTCAGTTTGTTCAATTCAGCCCACGCGGACGGTTTCGGCTCTTCGTTGTCCGCGATTTTTTTGGACTTGCCGGTTTTCGGCTTCAATCCGACGCAATCCGGTTTGCACAATGGATGCTGCGGAAACCCAAGGAGAATATCTTCGCGCACGAACGGAGTCAAGTCCACGCAATCATTGTCAACGGTCACCGCATCTTCACCTTCAAGCGGCAGGTGCAGCGTCCAATTTTTCAAATCCAGCTTGCGCTTGAATTTCTTCAAACAGCGGACGCACTCGCAATCGAGCGCGACGCGAAGTTCGCCTTGAACCAAAAGCGCGTCGTCCAGTTTTTCAATCTCAATGTCGTATTCAACCGGCGTCGTGACGCGGATCAATTCATCGCGCACGTCCAAATCCAGTTCGGCCAACGACAATTCGCCACTCAAAACCAAATTGCGGGATTCCAGATGGCGGAGATTGACGGAAAGTGACATTTATATTTTGCCACAGAGTCACAGAGACACAGAGCGGATTTTTTCCCTCTGCGCCTCTGTGTCTCTGTGGCTAATCCTTTTGCTTTCGCGGTTTGAGTTTCCTAACCAAGGCAGTCTGGACATGCACCGGCACAAACGCACTGACATCGCCGCCAAGCCGCGCGATTTCCTTCACGATGCGCGAACTCAAAAACGTGTAGGTGTCCTTCGGCATCATGAAAATCGTCTCGACGTTTTCGTCCAGCTTGCGGTTCATCAGCGCGAGCTGGAACTCAAATTCAAAATCGGAGACGGCGCGCAGCCCGCGCACAACCGCCTGCGCCTTCCGGCTCACGACGTATTCGACAAGCAGGCTGTCAAACGAATCGGCCTCGACGTTCGGCAAATGTTTTATGGCCTGTTTCACGAGCGCGAGCCGTTCGTTGCAATTGAACAGCGGTCTTTTGCCCTCGTTTTTGGCCACGGCCACGACGACGCGGTCGAACAATTTGGCCGCGCGCTGAACCACGTCCAGATGGCCGTTGGTCAGCGGGTCGAAACTGCCGGGATAAATCGCCGTGCGCATTGTCAGAGTTTCAGGTTTCAGGTTTCAGGTTTCAAGCTGTTTGTCAGTTGCTCTCGCGCTGGATGATTCCGGTGAACGACGTGCCTTCGCCGGGCTTGGCGGAGGAGAAAAGTTCCTCGTCAAACGGCGATGCGCCGGGCGGACGCCAGGGAACTTCGTAAACTATCACCGCTCGATTGATCCCTTTAATGTTGGTCAACGGCGGTATGGCGATGCACGTCGCCGCGAGTTCCGGATCGTCCCGCAACAAATGCTTGTAAGTTGTCTCACCGATATAGATGCGGTTGCGACCAGAAGCCGATTCAAGCCGGCTGGCGAGGTTCACTTCGCGGCCAAAAACAGTATAATTCAAAAGATGCTCATTCGATCCCATCAAGCCGACGGTGGCCATGCCGGTGTTGATGCCGCTGCCCAGCGTCAGGATCGGCAGCTTGGGCTTCGGGCGCGCGTCGCTTCCCATCATGTTTTCCAGTTCGCGTTTTTGGTTTTCCTCGACGCGCTTGAGGTTCATTTCATAGATCGCGCGCTGCGCGTCAATCGCCGCGTGCACGCAGGCGGCGGCGTGCTTTTCATTCCGTATCGGCGCGTTCCAGAACGCCATCGCACAGTCGCCGATGTATTTGTCGAGCGTGCCTTTGTGCCGCTTGATGGCGTCGGCAACCGCGCCGAGATAAAGGTTCACGGTGGCGAGCGTTTCGCGGGACTCCTCGTTGATGGCGGCCTCGGCCTCCGCGCCGTTCTTACCGGCGTCGAAGCCGGCCAGCAGGTTGACCGGGTCGATGAAGCGCACCGCGTCCATGGCCGACATGTCGAGCAGGATGGCGTCCGGCCGGGCGATGACCCCGCCAACCACGCCGCTGCCGAGGCCGAAGGGGATGAC
>Ga0208220_1000172_pt1 | contig 26067 bp, 24 predicted proteins | sample NGESurdeep092012_9_FD_184484 | JGI IMG/M metagenome (GOLD analysis project Ga0208220, IMG submission 184484) | Arctic peat soil microbial communities from Barrow, Alaska - NGEE Surface sample F53-1 deep-092012 (SPAdes) | ecosystem: Environmental > Terrestrial > Soil > Wetlands > Peat ...
AGCGCCCTATCCTCCGCTCAGGTCCGTTCAGTCTACCAGGGATGAAATGTCAGAAAATGCGGGGCCGTTTACACAAAACGCTTGACACACCCTCGAGTTCGAACCAGGATTAGTCGCGAAAAACGCCGCTGGCAAGCTCTTTCCACTTTCCTGGCAGTCCCCATGTCGGGAAGTTAGCCAGTTTTCGATTACCCCCGATTTGTCACCTTGTCACTACGATCCCGCTCCGGATGCCGAGTGTCCCCGCTCCCCGCTCTCACAACTCTCATACCCCGATCACGCCGCTTCCAAATTTCTTTCGCGACCTTCTGACCAGTCCTATCCCGCACTTTTGCATTCACTTACGCAAACTCATCCGCCGCCCTCAACCGGCTCACGCCACTCGTTCGCAATTTCGCTCCTCTACCATTTTTTCGAGGAGTTTCCCCGCATATGTCCACCCAAGCGCAAGTTGCCGCCAATCGATGCAACGCCCAACACAGCACCGGTCCCACCACCGACCAAGGCAAAGCCTCTTCCTGCCTCAATAATTTCCGTCACGGATTTTGCAGCGCATTCGTCGTCCTCGATTTCGAGGATCGGGAAGCTTACGATATGCTGCTGTGCGGCCTCCGCGCCGACCATCAACCCGCCAGTGTCACCGAAAGCATCCTGGTCGAGAAAATGGCGCAGCATCACTGGCTCAGCCAACGCGCCGTCAGCCTGCAAAATGAAGCTTTATCCGATCCTCAACAGCTCACCCTGTTCCTGCGCTACCAGACCACCCATAGCCGCGCTTTCCATAAATGCCTGAACGATCTGCTAAAGCTCAGAGCCGAAAAGAGAAGAGTGGAAATTGGCTTCGAATCGCAAGAGCGCAAGCGGAACGAGGAAAGCCGCAAGCAAGCCGCCGAACAGCGCAAGCAGGACGCGCATAAAACGAAGTTGTGGATGCTCCAAGCGCAGGCTGAGCACCAGGAACTGCTCAATTTCAATCTCGAAACTCCGGAAAGCCGCATCCTCGGCCGTGTCGAGCGCATTCTCGCCCGCCTCGCGGCATAATGATTAAGTTTCAGCGAGACGCGACCGCACCCCGGCTCATGATATCCTTGACCAACGTGGGTGCTTCGTGCGCCCGATCCTCGCCCGCCTTTCTCGAAACAGTGAACCCGAACGAGAATTTCGACAATCCTCAAGCCATCGCCTCGTTGATCGACCATACGCTGCTCAAACCTGAGGCGGTCGCAAGCGATATCGCGCGGCTTTGCGAGGAGGCCCGTGAATTCGGCTTCGCATCCGTATGCGTCCATCCGGTTTGGGTTCGTTTCGCGCGTGAATCGCTTGCCGGGTCCAACGTCCGTGTTGCCACCGTGGTCGGCTTTCCACTCGGCGCGAATGAGCCTGACACGAAAATAGCCGAAGCCGGTCTGGCTCTTACGCAGGGGGCGCGGGAGCTCGATATGGTCCAGAACATTGGAGCGCTGCGGTCCGAAAATTTTCAGCTCGTGCAGAACGAAATCGCCCAAATCGCCAATCTCGCTCACTCGCGCGGCGCAATTTTGAAGGTGATTCTGGAGACCTGTCTCCTCAACGAGAAAGAAAAAATTACGGCCTGCCGTCTGGCGGCGGAAGCTCGTGCCGATTTTGTGAAAACCTCCACCGGCTTTTCTACCGCCGGTGCAACCGTCGAAGATGTAAAGCTCATGCGGAAGACCGTCGGCCCCTGGGTCGGCGTGAAAGCTTCGGGCGGAATCCGCACCCTGGAAGATCTTCGCCGCATGATCGCCGCCGGAGCCAACCGCATCGGCTCAAGTTCAGGAGTGAATATCCTGCGTGAGCTCGAAACCGGAGCGAGTGCTCACGGAATTGCCCCTCTGAATACCGCCAAAATCCCAGGCGGCCAGCCGGACGATTACTGATGCCTCCGCCTCGTAAAGCCCAGGTCCAATTCCGTGAGCGCGCGGAGTTGCTCGACTTCCTGCTCGAGGTCAGCGCCGTTACTTCTGAGACGCTTGATCTCGATCGTCTTCTGGCGAATGTCGCCGAAATCGTAAAAGACGTTATCCCGCACGAGCTCTTCGCCATCCTGCTCTATAACGAGCGCAGCCGCACGCTCAGGATGCGCTACTCAATCGGTCACCGGGATGAGGTCGCCAAGAATCTGACCATTGGCCTCAATGAGGGCGTAACCGGCGCCGCTGCCGCCACTCGTCAGCCCGTCCTCGTTCGCGACGTGCGCGCCGAATCGCGATACTTGAACGCGCTCGATGCCGTGCGCGCTGAGCTCGCGGTTCCCATGTTGATTCGTGGCAAGCTGGTCGGAATCATCGACCTGCAGTCCACCCGGCTCAACGCCTTTTCCGAGCAGGACCGCGCCCTGCTGGTGCTCATCGCGAGCCGCGTCGGCGTGGCTATCGATAACGCGCGCCTTTACCGCCGTGTCGAGCAGCAGAACCGCACGCTCCGCGTTCTGGCGCATCTTTCCCAGGAATTCAGTTCCATCCTTGAAATCGACGAGTTGCTCACGAAAATCGCTCTCACCGTCCGCGCTCTCATCAACTTCGATGCGTTCAGCATCTATCTTTTGGATGAAGAGCGCAAGCTGCTGCGCTGCCGCTTCAGCCAACGTTACGATGAAACCGCTACGGTCGAGAACATTGAGTTGGGCAAAGGTATCACCGGGGCCGCTGCCGAATCCCGCCAGGTAATTCGCGCGGCCGATGTCCAGCAGGATCCGCGCTACATCGCCGCGCATTCGGATATTCGTTCTGAGGTGGCTGTGCCGCTGGTACTTCGCGATCGTGTTGTGGGAGTCATCGATCTGGAGAGCGCGCGCCTCGGTTTCTTTACCGATCATCATGTCCGCGCCCTCAGTCTGCTGGCCCCTCAGATCGCGACTTCCGTGGAAAACGCCCGCCTCTACGAAGAGCTGGCGCAGCGCGAACAGCGGATGCAGGAAGATTTGAGCGCGGCCTACAAGCTCCAATCCGTACTGCTGCCCCGAACCGTGTCCGATGTTATCGGGCTCGAAGTCGGAATAAAAACCCGACCCGCCCGGGAGATCAGTGGCGATCTCTACGACTTTTCCGAGCACAGCCACGAATACACGCTTATCGCCTTCGGAGATGTAAGCGGAAAGGGCGCAGCCGCTGCTCTCTATGGCGCCTTGATATCCGGCCTTCTGCGCATTCTCGCTCCCAGGCGGCGTACTCCCGCGCAATTGATGAAGCTGCTCAATGAGGCGCTGCTCGAGCGCAAGGTTGACGCCCAATATGCTACTTTATCGCTGGTTTTGTGGGATTCACGTACCCTCACCTTTACTGTGAGCAGCGCCGGAACTTTGCCTCCCATCGTCTGCCGTAACGGCCAAATCATCGAATCGCACGCTGAAGGAATCCCCATCGGCCTGCTCGAAGATCAGGAATACGACCAGGTCCGAATAACCGCTCAACCCGGCGATCTGCTCCTTCTTTATTCCGACGGAGTGGAAGATCAACTCGCTGAAAACGACGAGTACGGCCGCGAGCGCCTGGTGAACGTATTCAAATCCAGTTGTAACTTGGCTCCACAGCAAATCGCCGAGGCAATTTTTGAAAGTATCGATGTCTTTCGCGGCACTACGCCGTTGACCGACGACCAGACCGTGATTGCTCTGCGGGTGCGATAGAGTCGTGACTTCCGAGCGCAGCGAGTTTCGGTATCGCGACGGCGTGCTTTTCTGTGAAGACGTGGCGCTGCCGGCTTTGGCCGATGCTCAGGGCACGCCCGCCTATGTTTACTCCAGGCAGGCCATCGTCAGCCGTTTTCGCTCTTATGAAGATGCCGTGGCCGGATTGCGTCACCGCATCTGTTACTCGGTAAAAGCCAATTCAAGCCTGGCCGTGCTTCAGACGCTCGCGCTCGAGGGCGCGGGATTCGACATCGTTTCCGGCGGCGAGTTGTATCGCGTGCTGGCTGCCGGCGGCGATCCGGGGTCGGTCGTTTTTTCGGGAGTTGGCAAGACCGAAGCGGAAATCCGCTTCGCGCTCGAGAAGGGAATTCACAGCTTCAACTGTGAATCCGAAACCGAAATCGAGTTGATCTCGCAGCTCGCTGTGTCGCTTGGCCGGGTTGCTTCGATTGCCATCCGCGTCAATCCCGACGTGGACGCCATCACTCATCCCTACATCTCAACCGGGCTGCGCGAACACAAGTTTGGAATCGATATTGACGCCGCCGAGGCCATTTACTTGCGCGCCGCCAAACTGCCGGGCCTCCGTGCCGAGGGCGTCAGTTTCCATATCGGCTCGCAGCTTCTCGATATCGATCCTCTCCTCGAAGCCGCGGATATAGCCATGTCTCTGGTGGAGCGCCTGCGCGCGCAAGGTCTGTCGATTCGCAACCTCGATCTCGGCGGCGGAGTGGGAGTGGCGTACCGCCCGGCCGATCGCGCTTTCTTGATCGATACTCTGATCGATCGCCTGCGTCCTAAACTGCAAGCTCTCGATTTGACCTTGATGCTCGAGCCCGGTCGCTCCGTGGTTGCCGAGGCCGGCGTTTTGTTAACGCGCGTTCTGCTGGTGAAACAAAATGGCGGGAAGAACTTTGTCGTCGTTGACGCGGCCATGAACGACCTGATCCGCCCGGCGCTCTATCAGGCCCATCATGAGATTATCCCGGTGAAACAAATCGAGGCCCGCGAAAAGATCGAGGCCGATATCGTCGGTCCTGTTTGTGAAAGCGGAGATTTCTTCGCCCGTGGGCGCGAACTCCAGGCCGTCGAATCGGGTGACCTGCTCGTCATTTGCGACACCGGCGCTTACGGCTTTGTTCTTGCTTCGAACTACAACTCGCGCCCGCGCCCTTGCGAGCTTCTCGTTGATGGTTCGCGCGTCCATGTGGCAACGCAGCGCCAAACTTATGAAGACCTCATTCGCGGCGAGTTGCTTGACAGTGCTATAGCCGGACGCCATCCGGCATACTGAGCTGAATACGCATGAACGGCTCTTCTGTGATCTCGGTTCGGGATCTGCATAAATCTTACGGCCCCGTCGAGGCGGTCCGCGGCATCGATCTCGACGTCCGCGCCGGCGAGGTGTTCGGCTTGCTTGGCCCCAACGGGGCGGGGAAGACAACCACCATTGAGATCCTCGAAGGCTTGCGTCCGCGCACCAGCGGCAAGGTCCTCGTGCTTGGATTCGATCCCGCTCTTGAGAGCAAAGCGATAAAGAACCGCATTGGCGTTTGCCTGCAGGCCACTAATCTCCCCGATAAGATCAAGGTCCATGAAGCGCTTGATCTCTTCAGCGCTTTCTACGACCGGCACGCCGATCGCGACCGGATTCTCAAACGCCTTCAGCTTTGGGATAAGAAGGATGCGCTTTATAAATCGCTCTCGGGCGGACAAAAACAGCGCGTCGCTTTAGCTCTCGCTCTTTTGAACGAGCCTACCCTTCTGTTTCTCGATGAGCCCACCACCGGCCTCGATCCCCAAGTCCGTCATGAGATTCACGGCGTGGTGCAGGAGTTGAAAGAAGACCGCCGGACCATCCTGATCACCACCCACTACATCGAGGAGGCCGAGCGGCTTTGCGATCGCGTTGCCATCGTCGACGCCGGTAAAATCATTGAGCTCGGCAGCCCGCGCGAAATACAGCAGCGCGTCCTGGGCCAGACGCTGGTCGAAGTCACTACGAATGAGTCCATGCCCCTCGACCAGCTCCCCGAGCCTCTGCGGAACGAGAAGCACGGAGTTCGCGATGAAGGCCGCACTCTTTCCATGAAAACCGACTCGCCCGCCGCCCTGATCGTCGAGCTTGTGAAATGGATTGATCAGCGGAATCTGCGGCTTGTGGACATTCACATGAATCGCCCCACGCTCGAGGATGTTTTCATTGAACTCACGGGAAAGAAGCTCCGCGAATAATGAAACCCTACGTTGCCCAGATAAAAAGCACCCTGCGACTGATGGGCCGGGATCGCTCCGTCCTCTTTTTCAGCTATCTTTTTCCGCTCGTCTTCTTCTTTCCGTTCGCGCAGCTTTTCGGCGGCCGGCAAAGCCCCGCTGTGATGGCCCAAGTGATCGCCATGGTGCTCATCATCGGCGTACTCGGAAACGGGTTCTTCGGCGCGGGCATGCGCGCCGTCCAGGATCGCGAGGCCAACGTTCTGCGCCGCTTCAAGGTGGCGCCCATCAATGCCGGCCCAATCATCGTCTCCTCGCTGGTCTCCGGGCTGGTGGCTTTCCTGCCCACGGTCTTCCTGTTCCTCTTCTTCGCCCGCGTCATCTATCACATGCCAGTCCCCAGCCGTTTGTTGTCGCTCTTAATCTTTATCTCTATCGGCGTCGTCGCCTTCCGCTCCATCGGCATGATCATCGCCGCTGTCGTCAATTCGGCTCAGGAAATGAATATTTTGACGCAGATCCTCTATCTCCCCATGCTCTTCCTGAGTGGAGCTACTTTTCCCGTCAGCATAATGCCCGACTGGGTTCAGACCGTCGCCCAGTTCCTGCCCGCAACCTATCTCTACCAGGGCATGCAGTCCATCATGATCGGCGGCGAGAACCTTGCCGCTAATTTCGTTTCCGTGCTCGCCTTGCTGATCACGCTTGCGGTGGCGCTTTTTGTGGGGATTAAGCTCTTCCGCTGGGAGAAGGAAGAAAAGATCAAAAACAGCGCCAAGCTCTGGGTTATCGCCGTGCTGGCCCCGTTTTTCATCATGGGCATCTATCAGTCCCACACCCGGCAGAACATCGAGAAAGCGAAGATGCTCGCCCGCAATACCGAGCGGAACCGCTCCGTGCTTTTTCAGAATGTCAGAATTTTCGTGGGTAACGGCGACATCGTCCAGAATGGCGCGGTGCTGGTGAAGAACGGAAAAATCGCTCGCGTCTTCCGCTCCATCCCCACCGACACAAAATCTTTCGATGCCGAAGTTCTGGACGAAACCGGAAAAACCCTCATGCCCGGCCTGATCGATATGCACGTCCACGTCGGCGGTCCCGGCGGAGTCTACCACAATCCTGCGAAATATGCCGATCCCAACGAGACCCGGCGCAGGCTCGCTGCGTACCTCTTTAACGGCATCACCGCGGTGAGAAGCACGGGCGACTTCCTCGACCCTTCACTCCAACTCCGCTCTCTGGTCAATTCGGGCGAGCACCTCGGCGCGCAAGTATTCGCCTGTGGACCGCTCTTTACTGCTCCAGGCGGCCATCCGATGGAGTTGCTTAAATACTTTCCCGCCTCGCAGCGAAAAACCGCGCAGGATCAGTTTGTCCGCCTGCCCAAATCGGCCCAGGAAGCTCGCCTGCAGGTGGACGATTTGAAAAAGGCTGGAGTGGATTGCATTAAAGCGGTGCTCGAAGCGGGAAGCGCCGAATGGGGTCTGTTCAACCGGCTCGATACCGGCATTTACGATGCCATCGTTTCCGAAGCCACCCGCGACAACTTGCCCTCGGCAACCCATACCGGCAGTTCCATGGACGTAAAGGATGCCGTCGATGCAGGGACCAGCAGCGTCGAGCACGGCTCCATGATCGATCTGATCCCCACTGCCACGTTTACGGAAATGGAGAGCAAGGGCATCGCCTACGATCCGACGCTCAGCGTCTTTGAAGCCCTGGTCGATTTGAGAACCGCGAATCCGGAGTTGCTGAATCGCACGCTGGTTCAGCAAACCGGACCGGCGGATCTCCTCACCGGAACACGCGAGATGCTTCAGAAGCTAACGCCCGAGCCTTTGACTCACTTCACTCCGTTTCTCGAGCACGCGAATCAAAATCTCCTCAACGCCTACAAGGCCGGAGTGTTGCTGATTACAGGCAGTGATGCGGGCAACATGCTGGTCATCCACGGCCCCACCATTCAGCATGAGCTGGAACTGTGGGTCAAGGCCGGGATTCCTACTTCGGTGGCTCTACAGGCGGCCACTTTCAACGCGGCAAAAGTGCTCCGCGCCGATGGCCGCATTGGTTCCATCCAGCCCGGACGCGATGCCACGCTTATTCTCCTTGATGGCGATCCCCTCCAGGAGATCACAAACACAGAACGTATCTCGCTCGTAATGTTCCGCGGAGAACAGATTGATCGTTCCTCGCTCTTCGATCAAAGCAAGTGAGCGAATGAAGACATTACAGAAAGGTCTTGAACTCAATTACGTCGCCGTCCGCAACAACGTATTCTTTGCCCTCGGTCCGCAGTTTTGCGAGTTCGCGGGCTCTTGCAAAGGAGCCGGCCGCCACCAGGTCGTCGTAGGAAACGCACTCGGCCGAGATGAAGCTCTTCTCGAAATCCGAGTGAATCACGCCCGCTGCCTGAGGCGCCTTGTCTCCGGCATGAATGGTCCAGGCGCGCGTTTCCTTCTCTCCCGTGGTCAGGAACGTGCGCAGGCCGAGTAAATGATAGGCGTCCCGGATTAAGTTGCTCGTGCCGGTATCGCTTACTCCCAGGCTCGCCAGATACTCAGCGCGGTCTTCCGGGGATAACGTGGCCAGTTCCGATTCAATCTCGGCTGAAACCACGATCGCGCTCGTGTCGTGATGCTCCCGGGCGTATGCTCTCACTTGCTCGACGTACTTGTTCTTGTCAGCCGCCGCCAAATCCTCTTCCGCCACGTTGCAGGCGAACAGAGTCGGCTTCGCGGTCAACAGAAAAAATCCTTTTACGATTGCCTTTTCTTCGGGCGTGAGTTCCAACGTCACCGCTGTCTTTCCGGTGTTCAGGTGATTCTCCAGCTTTTCCAGAAGTTCCAGTTCGGCGATCACTTTCTTGTCGCCGCTCTTCGCCGCCTTCTGCTGTTTCGCCTTTCTTTTCTCAATTGATTCCAAATCGGCCAGCACCAGTTCTGTGTTGACGATCTCGATATCCCGGACCGGATCCACCGTATCCATCACATGCTCGATGTTCGAGTTTTCAAAACACCGGACGACCTGGATAATCGCATCGACCTCGCGGATATGCCCGAGAAATTGGTTTCCGAGTCCTTCGCCTTGGCTGGCGCCTTTCACCAGCCCCGCGATGTCGACAAATTCAAATACTGCCGGAACAATCTTCTGTGAGGCGCTCAGCTTGGCGAGCACAGCCAGCCGCTCGTCCGGCACTGTCACTACGCCCGTATTGGGCTCAATCGTACAAAACCGGTAATTCGCGGCCATCGCCTTTCGCGTTTGCGTGACCGCATTGAAGAGAGTGCTCTTTCCGACGTTAGGAAGCCCGACAATTCCCGCTGTTAACATTCCCTTCCAGTTTCGCGTATCGGCGAGGTTCTTCAGCCGAGTGGGACTATAAGATGTGCTGTTCGACGAGGAGCTTGCGCGGGTGCTGCCGCCCGACCTGCCGCATCGCGACCGGCTAATTCAAAAGTCGGCCCAGCACTTATGCCTGATCGCATCGGCAAATGAGTACATGAATCTCACCCGCATCACCAGCGCGCGCGAGGCCGCCATCAAGCACGTGTATGACTCGGTTGTTCCCTGGCGGCATTTCATCGGAGTCAAGCGAGTTCTGGACGCGGGCACCGGCGCGGGTTTCCCCGGCATACCGCTTTCGTTGGTTCTTCCCGAGATTCGATTCACCCTGGCCGAATCAACCCAGAAGAAGGCCCGCTTCGTCGATGCGGCGGTGGAGTCTCTCGAATTGCCGAACGTACATGTAGTGGCGCAGCGCGCCGAGGAGCGCGCCGCTTCCCGCCGCCCGGATATCATTACCGCCCGCGCCATCGCGCCGCTCGCCCGCATTCTCGAGTTGTTCGGCAAGGCTCTCGATCGAGGAGCGCGCCTGATTCTTTACAAAGGCCCCGGCGTGGAGCGGGAGCTTGACGAGGCGAAGAAATATGGCGTTAATGCGGAAGTATTGTGCCGGTATGAACTTCCCGAGGGTCTCGGAGTTCGTATGCTGGTCGAGCTGACCGCGCTTAGATCCGCTGAACGCGCAGCGCCTCATATGCAAGCACAATCCACCCCGCAATAAACGCCAGTCCGCCGATCGGCGTAATCGCGCCCAGCATCCGCGCTCCCGAGAGCGCCAGCGCATATAAGCTTCCTGAAAAGATAATAATTCCGATGAGCATCAACCACGCCGCGCGCGCCTGCCCGGCGGTGGTGATCGCGTTTGTGCGGGCCAGTTGCGCCACCAGCAAAATGCCCAGTGCGTGAATGAAGTGGTAGAAAACGGCCTTCTCGTACACCGACATCGAGTACGCATCCAGCCTGCTTTTCAATCCGTGCGCGCCGAACGCGCCCATCCCAACCGCCAGCGCCATCAACGCCGCTCCCAATGCTGTCCAGTTCATATTCGTGCTATCGGGCTACCAGCGCATGCTTCTCACGGCAGGCGTCGGAGCAGTAATAGAATGTCTGGCCCCCGATCTGCCTGCGGTACGCCGTGGATTCCGCGACATAAGTCCCGCATACCGGATCTTTGTGAAGCTCGCTTCCCGCCGACGCCTCCGGCGGCGAATTCGCCGGCCGTTGATTAGGCGTCCCGGGTTCTTGTGGCCGGTTTTGAAATGCGCCCAGGGAAGATTTCGCAATGCCCTTCATGATGCTGCTCAGCAAGGCGCGCGCCACAATCACTATCAAAATCGTGAATAATAATTCGATCAGCGCGCGAAACATTGCAGCGTATTAGCGAGTGCCTTGGAGCATTCCCTCGGAATGCCTCCGGCACAACTCCTATCTGGACTTCTTCTTGCTGGGAGCGGGGGCTGTTTTCCCGACCGTCGTCTGGACCGTCTGGCCCAATGACGCCAGCATGTCTTTCGCCGATGGCGCGTATGGCCCGTCCGGCTTTAACTCGAGATATTTCTGGAACTCCTCCGTTGTACCTTCTGGAGGCGTGATCTTGCCGGTCTTGGTATCCACAGTCGCTTTTCCCATTAGGGCGATGCCGTACTGGTAATGGGCGTCGGCGTAGTTAGGATCGGCAGCGATCGCCTTCTTGAAGAACTCCGCAGCCTGGTCTGTGTTTCCGTTATTCACGAGCGTCGCGCCCAGGTTGAAATACGCCTTCGGCGCCATGCTCGGATCGAGCTGAGCCGCTTTGGTCAGAGACTGCGTGGCTTCGGGAATCTTCTTCTCTGAACCGTAAATGTTCCCGATCTGGTTGTAAACCGCCGCGTCGTCCGGCTTGATCGCCAGGCCCTTATTGTAGGCCGCGATCGCCTGGTCGTATGATTTGGTTCTATCGTCGGCGGTCTGGGTGTCGGCAAGGCCGGTGTAAGCCTCGCCCAGGCCGTCCCAAACCGCTACCTGAGTGGGGTCCAATTCTCCCGCTTTATTGAAGTTGTCAACTGCGGTCTGATAATCCGTCCCCTTCTTGGCTTTGTCTGCGTCGGCATCCCCCGCTTTGAGAGCATCTTCAGCCGCGTTGTAAGCGTCGTTCAAGGCCTTGTTCTTCTTCATGGCCTCCGATCGTTGCTTCAATTGCGCTTCGTATTGCTCCTTCTGCTCTTTGGTCATCCCGCGCTCCTGGTCGGTGGACGCGTTTCCGCTCGCCGCAGCCTGCTGCGCCGCGGCTTGCGCCTGCTGCATCCTGCGCGCATCGAAATTGACCGTAACCGATTCACCGTACTTCGACTGAACTCCACCTACTTTGTCCACAACCTTGCCGTCCACTACGCACGAGATATCGTACTTGCCGAAGGGCAACCCGGTATAGAGCCAGTGCCCCTTCTTGTCTGATTTCACCTGGTAGTGACCTTTGATGTCAGTGCGGGTCAGTTGGATGACGGCCCCTTTCATGGGCTGACCGTCGGGGCCTTTGACATCGCCCTCAAGAGTCGTGGTTTGGGCCCACGCACTCGAACCCACGAGGAGAACGAAACCGCTTAGAAGAAGCGAACGTCGCAACCGGGCGAGCATAATAGTTTTATCTCTCCTGAAATGTGAATTTCAACCTACCAGATACTATACCGTTTGACGAAAGGGGCGTTGACTCCGTAACGTCTGGATGAGCCGGAGTCTCCGCGGCTGGATGGAGCGCTTAATCGCAACTTCCATCCCGCGAAGCGCATCTTGTTGATTAGGTTTGTCTTCTAACGATACAATGCCGCGTATTAGGGTGCTTTCGTTGTCGAGAGCTTTTGTTTCCGTGGCGTGCTTAGCCGCGCTCGCCTGGTGTGCCATTCCACTCTTAGCGCAGAGTCTGACCAAGGCGGAAGATCTCTACAAGAGAACGGAATACGAAGCTTCGCTTAACTTGCTTGACAAAAAGAGTAGCGACCTGGCTATCCAATTCTTAGTGGCTCGCGACTACTTCATGCTCGGAGATTTCAAGAAGGCGACGGAATGCCTGCAAAGCCTTACTACCGCGGAGCCGGGCAATAGCGAATACATGGATTGGATGGGACGCGCTTATGGAGAGCGGGCAGCAAGCTCAAATCCGTTAGCCGCGCTCGGTTTCGCGTCCAAAGCGCGGCAGGCATTTGAACGCTCCGTGGAGCTAAATCCGAAAAATACCGACGCTTTGAGCGATCTCTTCGACTACTACTTGGAGGCGCCGGGTTTCCTCGGCGGCGGCTACGATAAAGCGCTTGCCGTGGCTCAGAAGATCTCCGCTATCGATCCGCCTGAAGGATATTTCGCGAAAGCGAAACTGGATCAGAAACGCAAAGAGCTCCAGACCGCCGAGCGGCATCTGCGCCAATCGGTGGCGGCCGATCCTCGGCAAGTAGGCCACATGATTGCGCTAGCCAGACTTCTTGCGAACGAAGGACGTACTCGCGAGAGCGACGCCGTGTTTCTGGAGGCGGAGCGGGTCGATCCTAACGCCGCCGGAGTATGGTTTGCTCAGGCCGATGTATTGATCAAGCAGAATCGCAACCTCGAGGAAGCGCGAGATCTGCTACAAAAATATATGCGCGCTCCGGTCACAGTGGACGATCCGCCAAAAGAACAGGCGCTTCGCTTGCTGAAGCAGGCAGGCGGCTCGTAAGCGCTCCGGTTCACATTACATGCCGTCGGTAAGGGAAAAGAGGATCGCCGAGGCGTCAGGAGCAATGAATCTTGCCGAGGCCATCCGCTTCAGCTTGGAAGCTTTGCGGGCCAACCGGCTGCGCACTTTTCTCACCGCGCTTGGTTTGATCATCGGAAACGCCTCGGTAATTCTCGTGGTCACCATTTCCCTCGCCAGCAAGGATCTGATTCTGGATCAGATCCGAGGTATCGGCTCAAACCTGGTGTATGCGAGCTACCAATCCGGTGGACAGAACACCGCACAAGTCCAATCCGATTTCGTGAAAATCGCCGACGTGCAAGCCATCCGGGACACGCTCGGGAGCACTATCATTGCGGCCGCCGCCGTGATGAATACAAATGACCAGATCGTCGTAAACGGAAAAGTGCGAACGGTAACTGTCGATGGCGTTGACGACGATTACGCGCAGGTGCGGAATCTGGTCGTTCTTCGCGGCCGCGCTTTCGACGAAAGCGATATGACCTTACGCGAGCGAGTGGCTATGCTGACCGATAAGCTAGCCATTCGCATGTTCGGAAGCCAGGACGCCGCCCTGGGGCAGACCGTCAAGATCAGCCAGCTGCAATTCGTCGTTATCGGGACTTTCCGCGAGAAGACCAGCACGTTCGGCCAGGGCGAAATTACAGATGAGACCATTCTCATCCCGATCACGGTAATGAAATACTTCATGCCCTACGAGCGGATCGATCCGGTCTACGTGGAAGTGCGGAACGCGGCCGACGTTCCGGCAGTCCGGGAGGAGGTAGGGCGTATTTTGGCGAGCCGGCATCGGGCGGACGCGAGTTATAACGTGCAGGACTTAACCGCTATTCTCGAAACTGCCGATTCCATCGCGAACGTGCTGACCGTCGTGCTGGTCATCGTTTCCGCCATTGCCCTAATTATTTCCGGAATCGGCATCATGAACATCATGCTGGTCACCGTCACCGAGCGTACCCGCGAGATTGGATTGCGCATGGCCGTAGGCGCTTCACGCCGTGAAGTGATGCTGCAGTTTCTGGTGGAATCGGTCCTGATCAGCCTTGCAGGCGGCACCGTCGGCATTATTATTGGCCTCTCTCTACCGCTTGGCGCGCGCCTGCTTACCAATCAGGTGCAAGTCCCGATCGCCCCTCTTTCCGTGATTGTGGCGTTCGCGGTCTCTTTCACAGTCGGCGTGGGCTTCGGTCTGCTTCCCGCCCGCCGCGCTTCCCAACTCAATCCCACTGAAGCTTTGCGGCATGAATAAGAACGAGTGAACTCGACTGACATATGAACAGGCGCTCCGAGGACTGAGCGGGAGGAAAATAGACTTATGGAAGCACGTTTAGATTACCTCAAAAACGGGCAAGGGGCATACAAGGCCATGCTCGGTCTGGAGCTGTATCTGCATGAATGTGGATTGGAACAAGCGCTGATTCATTTGATCAAACTGCGCGTCTCGCAGGTCAACGGCTGCGCCTTTTGTCTGGATATGCACTGGAAGGACCTGCGGGCCATGGGAGAAAGCGAGCAGCGGTTGTATTCGCTCGACGCCTGGCGGGAATCGCCTTACTATAGCGATCGCGAACGCGCGGCTCTGGCTTGGGCGGAGTCCGTAACGCTGATCGCTGACGGACACGTTCCGGATAGCGTCTATGAAGAGGTGCGGCCGCACTTCAGCGAGAAAGAGCTGGCGGACCTGACGCTCGCGGTCACGACCATAAACGCTTGGAATCACCTTTCGATTGCAGCGCGCACGGTCCCTGGCTCCTATGAGCCGGCGAGGGCGCGCGAGGCCAAAGAACGCGCGCAGGCAGGGAACGGAAGGAACTAAGGTTCAGCGCGGATTTAACGCCCGCCGGCAATAGCGCCGACAATCAGCAAAGGCTCGGTTCCGGCCGCTACTGCCTCAGACAGCGGAGTATCGGCCGATTCGTGGGATATATCCCGCTCGCACGCGAAGAACCGCACGAAGGGCCGGCGCTGATGCGTCACCTGATCGCGAATCGTCCCGCGCAGCATCGGATAGCGGGCCTCGAGCGCGTCCAGGATGGAGCTCAGCGTAGCCCGCCCCTTGACCTCGAGCTTCACCTCGCCGTCCAGCTGCGCCAAAGTGCGGAGATGCGCGGGAAGCACGACGCGGATCATGCCAGCGTCTGTACTTCGACGGAAAGCACAGCCGGAAGATCCCGCACGATGGGAGCCCAGGTGTCTCCGGCATTGGCTGACGCATAGATCTGGCCGCCGGTAGTTCCGAAATACACACCGCACTCATCGAGTGAATCGACCGCCATTGCGTCACGCAACACATTCACGTAGCAGTCTTGTTGCGGCAGGCCGTTGGTGAGCGGTTCCCAATCGTTCCCGCCGGTGCGGCTGCGGTAAACGCGCAGTTTGCCTTCCGGCGGATAATGCTCGGAATCGCTTTTGATGGGGACGACATATACGGTTTCGGGCTCATGCGCATGAACGTCGATTGCAAACCCGAAGTCCGTCGGCAAGTTCCCGCTGATCTCCTGCCACGATTCGCCCGAATTGTCAGTGCGCATCACGTCCCAATGCTTCTGCATGAACAGCACATCCGGACGCGACCGGTGCATCGCGATGCGGTGAACGCAGTGGCCGACCTCGGCATTGGGATCGGGGATATATTGCGACTTGAGCCCGTAATTGATGGCTCGCCACGTTTCTCCGCCATCGTCTGTCCGAAACGCGCCCGCGGCCGAGATGGCGATGAAGATCCGCTGGGGATTCTTTGGGTCGAGAATGATGGTGTGCAGGCACATGCCACCCGCGCCCGGCTGCCAGCGCGGCCCTGAGCCGTGCTTCCGCAACCCGGCAAGCTCCCCCCAATTCTGGCCGCCGTCGTTTGAACAAAACAAGGCGGCATCTTCCACGCCGGCATAGACGGTTTCCGAATCGGTCAGCGATGGTTCGAGGTGCCAGACCCGCTTGAATTCCCAGGGATGGGCCGTGCCATCGTACCACTGGTGAGTACCGGCTACGCCGTCGTAAACGAACTTATTTCCCACCGGCTCCCATGTCTTCCCACCGTCATTGGAGCGCTGGATCAACTGCCCGAACCAGCTGCTGGATTGCGAGGCATACAGCCGGTTCGGATTGACGGGCGAGCCCTTGACGTGATAAATCTCCCAACCGCCAAAGTGCGGCCCGCTGACTTCCCAACTCTTCCGCTTGCCGTCCGATGTCAGCACAAATGCGCCCTTGCGCGTACCCGCCAAAACGCGTACTCCGCTCATCTTTCACTCCTTGTCAAAGTCCAGTTTAGTTGCATGTGCGCTTCTAGGTTCCCGAGCGGCGAATGCTTGCCTCGAGGCTCCGCAGGTGATATTTTAAAAGCCGACCCTTAGGAAGGATTCTCGCATGAAAAGATATCTTGGTGTAGCACTTGGAACCCTGACCGTTGTCTGGCTTCTATCGGCCGCACAAAACGACAAGCCACAGAATGCGGCCGGCGGCAGAACGCTTGAAGTGATGTCTCACTATAAGGGCGCGGGCGCCGTTGACGAGTCGCATAAGATCTACATCGTTCTTTGGGACACGGCCGATTTCGTGCAGCCGGGCAGCAATACGATGCCCATCGACATCAAACCGGTATCCTCGAAAAACGGATCGGTGACGTTTACCAATATCAAGGGCTCGCCGGTCTACGTGAGCGCTGTGTACGACCCGAAAGGCGCCTGGGACGCCCAATCCGCGCCGCCCTCCGGGTCCTCGCTCGGATTGTATAGCGATAGCAAAGAGCCTGGGAAGCCCGCGCCGATTGATGTTAAATCGGGAGAGCCGGCCACGATTCATCTATCCTTCGACGACAGCTATAAGATGCCGTAGGGCTGAAGCGATGTAAGGCCTTTCCCTCTATAGATCTTGAGGGTTCTTTTCCACCGCCTCGCGTGGAATCCCGCGGATGATGTCGTGGCTCCTCAGCCTAATGTCTTAGCTTCCTATCCATCGTTGTTTGCAAGACAACGACAATGGCCAGTTGCTACGCTGATCAAGGTTAAGATGACAAGCGTTCGCCTGCGATTTTTCGCGGCGTGTTGGCCTCTGCTTGGGCTATTGGCGATTGCTGGCGCCAGCACGCTTTTCTCGCCATTTGCGAAAGGCGCAGGTTCCTCCTCAGGCTTCTCGAGAAAGCAATCGCTCTCAAGGAGGACTCGGTGGAAGCTTATTTTGTGTTTGGATGCCTGATGGATCGCAAGATGGACTATCCAAAGGCAGCCGAGCTTTTGCAAAAGAGTATCCAATTAAAGGCGGACGATCCTGTAGCCCATTACCGCCTCGCTCACGTGTATGTCCGGGCTAGGGAAAAGGGAACAGGCAGATGCCGAATTTGCTATTCACGCAAGGCTGATGGACCAGAAAATACGGACTCTTGACCGGCACGCGGCGGAGCGCATGAGTCCTTAGTCTAAAAGCTTATTTCGACAGGGCCTGGGATAGCTTTGCTTCCCGATCGGCCTCCTCCGGCTGCGCGTTTTCGCGATAGGCCTCCGCCAGAGCGGAGTGAATGGCTCGGTTCTCCGGATCGGATTGCGCCAGTGACTGCAGCCGCTCAATTCCATGGCGCAGATCGCCCGTTTTCAGCATCGATTCGGCATATGCAAACTTGAGCGAAGGAACCGTATCTACGTGCGCCTCGATCACTCGCATCGTCCGCACCGCTTTGTCGTAATCGTGGATCATGTACTCGCTCACGCCCAGCATAGAACGTATTTGAACGTCTTCCGGATGCACCTGCAGAGAACGGCTCAGCGGGCCCACTGCCTGCGCGTAATCACGTGCCGCGAAGGCTGCCGTGCCCCAGTTGGTATCCAGGCCGTGCAGCGCGGGATTCCATTGCGCTGCCCGCTCAAAATCTTCCGCCGCCGCGGCATAGTCTCTGCCCACCGCCGCATTCACTCCCAGATTGCTGTAGCAGCCCGCTATGAGAGGCCCAACCTGATTCTCGAACATCTTCTCCGCCGCCACGTCGTCAAGTGAGGCCCTCGCTCGCGTCTTCAATAGTGGAGCGTGGATCACTGGCTTGCCAGCCATACTGGAGTCGTCCCGGCGCCTGCTCTCGAGCAGCAACGCTTCCGCGATCTGCATCTCCTTTTTGCCTTCAGCGATATCGCCGCTCTCAATCAGCAAGCGCCCAAGCCGGTAGTGCACGTGCTGAACCTCATAGTGATTCTCCGAAGGATCTGTAGTGGCGGCGATGGCTTTACGGAGTGCGGCCTCCGCGTCGGAAAGTCTGTGCATCTCCGCATATAACTCGCCCAACAGGAAAAAAGTGTCCGGATTTTTCGGGTTCAACGTAATGGCGCGATTGAGGTCGACTTCCGCCTCTTGAAATCTATGCCGGGCGGTTGCGATGCGTCCGAGCTGCGGGTAGCTGAAGGAGTCGTTGGGCTGGATCGCAACTTCTTTGCGGAACTCCGGCTCCGCCTGAGAGAAGGCGATCTCCCCCGATTTGTTTATATAGGAAGCGCCCAGCGAGTAGTGCGCACCCGGCAGTCTATTGTTCTTCGCAATAGCCTTTTTGAACTCTTGAATCGCTTCGTCCGGATAGCCTGCCTCTCCGTATGCACGGCCCAAATCCATATGCATTATCGCTGTGTCCCCAAATCCGGCCAGCATATTCACAAAGGTTCTGGCTGCATTCTCTTTATCCGGCAATGCAAGATAGGCAGCGCCCAATGCGTATACATCTTCAAAGTCCGGATCCAGGGCAACCGCAGTCTTGAATTGTCCTATGGCTTCCTTCTTCTCGCTCATAGTCCGCAGAGCGTGGCCAAGTATCAAGTGCGCCTTTGCATTCTGGACGTTTGTTGCATTCTTCGAATACAAGCTCAGTGCATTTTGCGCAAGAAGCCTGGCTTTCGATGGGTCTCTTGCATCAAGAGCCGCCCCGGCGTAATCGAAATACCCCGCGAAATCAGGAGCCAGTTTGAGCGCTTCGTCGTAGAACGGAACTGCCCGCGCGTAGTCCCCGATGTTAGCGCGGCCATTCGCAAGCCGATGCAGGGCTTCCGCTAGAAAAAGTTTGTATTCAGAATCGGCTTGCGCCAAATGCCCCGAGGACTGAAAACGATACGCGGCATCATAATGTTGGCGCAGGGACGACTTTGAAGAAGGCGTAGATCGAGCTGTTTCACCGTAGGTAAGACGGTTGAGGAAGAGCAAAAAAAGCATTCCTCCAAGAAAGATCATGGACAAAGGCCAACTGAGGAATGGAAGCAATGAAACACGACGGAACATAGACCTGAAGTTCATGCCGACTGTTTACGGTTTGCTCGTCTTGTTTCGAGGTGGCGTTGCCGCGCGAGTCCAGCCATTACCGGTACACATACAAAACATCGTCGCGATCAACACCGTATCGTGAATTTGCAGATCAGTCGCACCCCACTTCCGGGCGCGGCCGACGTCGCGCGCCGAAAGGTTTTTTCCTTCGCCGTGAACTTTATCAGCAATCGCCAGCAACGCCTTCAATTTTTCTGAAATCGCCGCTGTCCGAAAGTCGCGTTTTACTTGAGCGACTATTTGATCGTCTCCGCCCAGGTGATGAGCCGCCATCGCGCTGTGAACCGTCTCGCAGTAGATGCAATTATTTGCGGTCGACACATACGCTGCAATCAGCTCACGTTCGCACGGCGCCAATGTGTTCGGCCCACGAAGCAGCACATCGGTCACTTCGTTCAATCCGATACGCGCCATGAGTTAATGTTCCATTCGATATTGCGCTGTTACAACGGCGCAGATACGGCGCTTCAAGCAGCTTAGGAGAAAAGAGCCGATTTGTATACGGCCCATAGAGGGAGGTTTATCTACAACCGGAGGATGAGAAACATTTGCAGTAACAAGCGTTTGTTCCTCATGCCGGCGTCGTATCCTCCGGTCCATCTTTTGTCTCAAGACAGCAAGGGATGCCGATTGCTACGCTGCTTTCGTCCCCGTGAAATTCCACAATTCCGACTTGTCTTGGCGCTTTGTCGCGCTACTACTGATTGCTGGCGCGCCGTTCTCTTCATCCGCGAGAAGCGGCGGTTCGTCGCCGGGACAAGCTCAGTCTGCCCCGGGCGGCTCGGCGACGAGGGGAACCTTTGCGCCGGTGCTCGATTCCGAGAAGCGGCCCATTACAGAAGGCGGCTTTGTCAAAAACGGCCCAGTCGTATTTGAGGACATCGCGAAGAAGGCCGGGTTAACCACTTGGCGCCACACTATGGGCACTCCTCAGAAGAACTACATCCTCGAAACCACCGGCTCAGGCGTTGCGTTGCTGGACTACGACAATGACGGCTGGCTCGACATCTACCTGGTGAACGGCTCAACCTTCGATGCCCTGAGTGGCAAGAATGAGCCGCCCCACGCGGCGCTTTTTCATAACAACCACGACGGGACATTCACGAACGTCGCCGATAAAGCCGGTGTTACGAATGGCCGATGGGGTTTCGGAGTTGCGGTCGGGGACTATGACAACGACGGTTGGCCCGACATCTACGTCTCTAATTACGGGAAAAACCGGCTGTATCACAATAATCACGACGGCACGTTTACCGATGTCGCCGAAGCCGCGGGTGTCACACTCGGCAATTGGTCCACGGGCGCTAGTTTTGGCGATTACGACGGAGACGGTAAGCTCGACCTATTCGTGCCGGGCTATATCCACTGGGACCTTAATCATCTCCCGCCGACACCTAAGACGTCGGTGGGCGGCGTCAATTTCTGCCAGTTTCGTGGAGTAAGCGTTATGTGCGGCCCGCGCGGTTTGCTCGGCGAGCCCGATCATCTGTTTCACAACAACGGCGACGGAACGTTTACGGATGTCAGTGAAAAAGCAGGAGTGGCCGACAAAGAGCGCCGCTACGGCTTCACGTCCGTATTCGTAGACGTGAACAACGACGGGAAAGTAGATCTGGTAGTGGCGGACGATTCTACTCCGAATTACCTCTACATCAACAAAGGAAACGGTACTTTTGAAGACGCCAGCATCTATTCCGGTTTCGGTTTGAACCAGGATGGTTATGAGACGGCTTCCATGGGCTTGGCCGTCGGCGATTATCGGAATGATGGCGCGATAGACCTTTACACCGGAACATTTTCCGACGACTACAAGCCACTTTATCGCAATGATGGCCATGCCGATTTCACCGACATCACCCCGGAGATGGGCATGGCTGACGTCACCTATCCATTCCTTACCTGGAGCACTGAGTTTATCGATTACGACAACGATGGATGGAAGGATATCTTTGCCGTCAATGGGCACGTCTATCCGCAGGTGGACGAGAACGATTGGGGCACGTCATTCGCGGAGCGTCCGTTCCTGTTTCACAACGTGAGAAAGGGCGGCAAGTTTGAGCTTGTCCCTCCCGTCGAGGGCACGGGGCTCGCGGAGGTCGTGCCCGGCCGGGGAGCGGGTTTCGGAGATCTATTTAATAACGGCAAAATCGACGTGGTGATTAACTGCATGGATCACGTGCCGGTGCTGCTTAAGAATGTGAACCCAGATAAGAACCACTGGGTTGGGCTAAAGCTAATTGGCGGCCCCAAGAGTCCGCGCGATGCGATTGGAGCCACTGTCTACCTGACCGCGGGCGGCATGCGGGAACGCGGAGACGTTATGAGCGGGGGAAGCTATGAATCGTCCAACGATCAGCGTCTGCATTTCGGCATAGGGACCGCGACCGCTGTGACCAAGCTCGAGATTCATTGGCCAAGCAAATCTGTGGAATACGTTTCGCTTCCTTCGGTGGATCGTTTCTACGCGATTGAAGAGGGTAAAGGCGTGGCGCCCAGCGTATACGACAGCATTGCCCAGGCTAGCCGGCAGCAGACCGCTTCCAGATAGATTATGAATCTCTCGACGACGCTCAGAGCGCTGGCAATGGCAGTCTTCACAGCCGGCTTCTGTGTTTCGCCGGGGGTGTGTCAGGCACAGTCGGATGAGAGCGGAGCGCGCGCGGACTACGCCCACAAAATACGCGAAAACTATAACTTTCGCTTCGGTAATGACATATCCGCGCCGGGAAACGCCTCCATGGAGGGCAATGACTTCATCCAGCCGGGAGCGTTTCCCAATGCAACGTATTGCGCTCACTGTCACCAGGAAGCGTATAGCCAATGGCGTCAGGCCCTGCATTCGAACTCATTTCGCACTCCGTTTTATCGCACCAGCGTGAATATTTTGCTGCGGACGAAGGGCATCGAATACACACGCCACTGCGATAGCTGTCACAATCCGATCGGCGTGTTGACGGGAGCACTGACTCAGAATTCAAAGGCCGCTCGCAACTTCGATGAAGACGGACTTACATGCACAACCTGCCACTCGATTCAGCAAGTGAAGTCCACCGAGGGAAATGGCGGCTTTGTAATGGGCGTTCCGGCTGTGATGGTCGATGAAAGCGGGAACCGCATTCCTGGTGAAGTGCCGTATGACGAAATCATGAAGCACCCGAAGCGCCACGCGAAAGCAGTGATGAAGGACTTCTATCGGACGCCCGAGTTTTGCGCGTCATGCCACAAGGCCAATCTGCCGAATCCCTTGAACGATTACAAATTCGTTCCTGCATTCACTGTGTACGACGAATGGCAGAACTCAAAATTCTCCAAGCGCAATCCGCTGACATTTTATTCCGGAGACTTTCTCACCTGCCAGAAGTGCCACATGATGCGAGTACCCGCCGATCCGCAAGAGTACGGAGCAAAGAACGGCACATTCGCGTCGCATCGTTGGGCTGCGGGAAACACCGCTGTTCCCTTCTATTACGGGTTTGACGAGCAATTGCGGAAGACCGTCGAGTTCCTTCAATCGGGCATGTACTTGAATGTGGATCTGTTCGCGATCAAAAAGAACAACGAAGACCGTATGATCGCGCCTCTTGGCTCGATGCCTTTCGAGCTTGCGCCGAACAATACTGTCGAGACGATGGTGGTCATACAGAACAAGAATATCGGCCATTCCTTGATCCCCGAAGTCCGCGATCTATATCAGGCGTGGGTTGAGTTCACAGTAAAAGAAGGAGACGGAACCGAGATCTACCATAGCGGCTTCCTCAAGCCGGACGGAATGCTCGACGAGCGTGCACACAGTTTCACTAACCGGCCGGTGAACCTTGACGGCGAGTTTGTAGACAATCACAAGGTTTGGACCATCCACTCCGTTGCCTATGACAACACCATTCAATCCGGTCGCTCCGTTCTGGTCCGCTATGAGTTCCGCATACCAGCCGACGCCAAGGGTCCGCTTACCGTCACCGCGCGAGTGAACTATCGTCATTTTCGGCAGAGTTATCTCAACAATGTCTTAGGTAAGGATCATCCCGCATATCCGGTTGTAGAGATCGCCTCCCGCACCCGTGTCCTGAATCTAGGAAAGAACCCAGCGATGGGTCCGGATCCGCGAGACAATCCCGATTGGATGCGCTGGAACAATCTGGGTATTGCGTACTTCGATCAGTTTCAATATGCCGATGCTATGCGCGCTTTCGGCGAAGTGGTGAAATTACGGCCCGATTACGCGGACAGCTATACCAACATCGGTCTGACGAATATCGCGTGGGAAAAATACGGTTCGGCTCGCGCCAGTCTGGAAAAGGCGTTGGCACTCAGTCCGGGCAACGCGCGCGCTCTTTATTATCTTGCGCTGGTCGAAAGGAGGGCGGGGAACTGCGATGCGGAGGTGGCGGACTTACAGAAAGTAGTGGCACAGTATCCGCAATCGCGCGACGCGCGGCGCGAACTGGGCGTCTCCTACTATCAGCAACACAAGCCTGAAGAAGCCAGAGAGCAGTTCGAGGCACTCCAGGCGATTGATCCCGACGACCTCACCGCGCATTACAATCTGGCAATTCTATACAGCCGCATGGGAATGAAGGACAAGGCCGCTAAACAGGCGGCGTTATTTGCAACAAAAAAAGTCGATCCTGGCGCGCCCACTTACTCTCTGGATTACCTTCGCAAGCATCCTGAGATTTCGACGGAAAGCGTGCCGTGGCACTTGCATACGGATCTTTCGCCTGACTTGGCAGCCAGCCAGCCGTAACGTGCGCAGCGGAGCCCGAACCGTGCTTCCTTATACCCGGAGCTATCTTGTTTTATTCGCAACCGCATTGTTGCTGACTGCAAACGCGCTGACTGACGATCATCGGCGCGGTGTCGGTCTGTACAAGCAGCAAAAATATGCGGAGGCAATTTTGGCTCTCCAGCAGGCGATAAGGACCGAGAGTCCTGGGACGGCTCCATATCAGGAATCCGCGCTCTTGATCGGGCAGGGCTACTTCTTGCTGTCACAAGTTTCGAAAGCGATTCCTTGGCTTGAAAAGGTCACAACAGTGAGAGAAGCGAACTACATGCTCGGTTATGCGTATCTACAGACGGGTCTCGCGGATCGCTCCGAAGCTGCGTTTGCGAGAGTATTCGGCGTCGATTCAAAATCCCCTGCGGCCCACCTGCTGGCTGCCCAGATGATGCTGAAGAAGGAATACGAAAATGAAGCCAGAGCCGAAGCCGGCAAAGCCTTGTCCCTGGATCCGGATTTGCCGCAGGCCCATTATTTGCTGGCCCTGACCGTCTTTCGCAGGAACCTCAATGAAGCGATCTCCGAGCTTCAGAAGGAACTCAGCAGGAACCCCGATTTTTCAATGGCGTGGTACCGGCTGGGTGATGCGTATGCACGCCAGCAGCATTGCGACGTTGCCATCCCGGATCTCCAGCGAGCCGTGTGGCTGAATCCGGACTACAGCGGGCCGTACATTCTGCTGGGCAAGTGCTATTTCCAGGAAAGTAACTATTCCAGTGCCGAGAGCTTTCTCCAACAGGCCTTGCGTCTCGATCCTCAAAACCGCGAAGCTACGTACCTGCTCGGGCAAACGTTGATCGCGGGCGGCCACAAAGAGGAAGGCCGCGCGCTTCTCAGCAAACTGCCACCAGCCAGAAATTAATGCCACACCAATGCAAGATGCCGTACGGCGCGCCGAAGCTGACGCTCGATGAGAGTTCCGGGCCAGTTTGCGTAATATCTAAAATCGTGGCCCTCCCGGCAATTATGTATTGGGACGGGGATCCGCGCGGGCGAAATCCGGAAGAGTAGGATTGCCCTATGGGCATGAGCGCAATAGCTCTTGAGTATCAGGCGCGTATCATCGCGCTCCACGCGACCGCATCGCAATTGCGACTGGGTCAAATGATCGCACTGGCGGCGGTGAGTGTCGCGATCGTGGCGATCCTCGTTCTTGCATTTCTTTCGATAGCGAAACGCGCGGTAGCTTTGCCGTGTGCACTTCTGCCCCTCCCTTTGGCGATTTATTCGGGAAGGATTTGTAAGAAGCGCAATTCCGCTCTCCTTCAGACTCTCAGGCTTGAAACTTATTACCAATGCGGGGTTGATCGATTAGAGGGAAGGTGGGCTGGTGCGGGAGTTAGCGGCGAAGAGTTTGCGGAGGTCAGCCATTTTTACGGCGAAGGTTTGCATGTTTTCGGAGAAGGATCTCTTTACGAACTACTCTGTACTTGCAGGACGGAAGTGGGACGCCGTCAACTTGCCAATTACCTGCTTGATATCCCCAGCTTAGAGACGGCGATGCGGCGCCAGGAGGCAGTTCAAGAACTCCGGAATAAGAGCGAGCTTCGCGAGCAGATGAATCTCCTCGGCGACTTTTCTTTCCAGCAATCGACGTGGAGAACGATCGTCGAATGGCTGGAATCTCCTGTAGTGCGTATTCACCCCGCATTCCGGGCGTTAGCGTTTGGAACATCGATCTCGCTTGCCGTTGTTTTGCTGCTCGGCTCGGCTTCGGTATTCACCTGGAGTAGTCTCGTCCCCTGGATCGGCGCTCTGCTGCTCCTGAACGGCGCGTTGGGAGTGCTCTTTCGAACCAGACTCTCGCGTTCACTCGAAGCCATTCGCTCGGTGGGATTGGAGATCGGCGTACTACGTCAGGGGCTCAGCCTGATGCAAGCACAGAAATTCCGTTCCGCGCTATTGACTCAGCTGGTTGAATCGGCGACGGAATCCGATTCTCCCGCTTGCGTTCGCAAACTAGGTCTCTGACCGGCTGAACCGGTTTTATAAATCATTTGCACATTAAAATGTTTTGACCGATAATAGGCCATGGCACGAAGGCCTCTGCGTGTTCCGGTCTCGGCGCGAGACCAGAAAGAGCTG
>Ga0208220_1000173_pt1 | contig 25643 bp, 20 predicted proteins | sample NGESurdeep092012_9_FD_184484 | JGI IMG/M metagenome (GOLD analysis project Ga0208220, IMG submission 184484) | Arctic peat soil microbial communities from Barrow, Alaska - NGEE Surface sample F53-1 deep-092012 (SPAdes) | ecosystem: Environmental > Terrestrial > Soil > Wetlands > Peat ...
CCCCTCCGACATGGCCGTCGCCCTGGTAGCGCTCGGCGCCGTCGTCCACGTGCTGGACGGGGAGGGAGCGGCGGGCGTCCCGATCGAGGAGCTCTACCGGCTGCCAGGCGAGGAACCCGACCGGGATAACACCCTGGCCCCGGGCGCGCTGATCACCGGCGTCGAGCTGCCCCCGCTGGAGTTCGGCGGGCACTCGGCCTACCGCAAGGCCCGGGAGCGCGCCTCCTACGCGTTCGCGATCGGCTCGGTCGCCGCCGCCCTCGCGGTGAGCGACGGCATGGTCAGCGGGGTCCGGCTCGGGCTGGGCGCGGTCGCGCCCGTGCCGTGGCGGGCGCACCGCGCGGAGGCGGCGCTGATCGGCGGGCCGGCCACGGAGGAGGCCTTCGCCGCGGCCGCCGCCGCCGAGCTGGCGGACGCGTGGCCGCTGCGCGACAACGGCTACAAGGTGCCCCTGCTGACCAACCTGATGACCCAGGTGCTGACCGGGCTGGCCGCGGAGGTGCGCCGGTGACGTTGTCCTCCCGTGTGGGCGAGCACGGGGCCGACATGCAGCACCATGCTGACCGGCGCAGCGTCGGCGCACCGATCAGCCGCGTCGAGGGCGTGGCCAAGGTGACCGGCGCGGCCCGTTACAGCGGCGAGATCCCGCTGGCGGGAATGGCCTATGGCTGGGTGGCGCAGGCCACCATCGCCAGGGGCGAGGTGGCGGCCGTCGATACCGCCGCCGCGCTGGCCATGCCCGGGGTCCTCGGGGTGCTGACCCACGAGAACGCGCCGCGCCTGAGGCCGGCCGGCGATGGCGAGCTGCTCCTGCTGCAGAACCCGCGCGTGCACTACCGGGGCCAGGTCGTCGCCGTCGTCGTCGCGCAGGCCCTGGAGCAGGCACGCGCCGCGGCCGAGGCGCTGCCGGTCACCTACGCGGCCGAGCCCCACGACGTGATCCTGCGCGCCGATCACCCGGGCCTGTACGCGCCCGACCACGTCAACCCGAACAACACCACCGACACGGTCACCGGGGATGTCGAGGCGGGGCTGGCCGACGCCGCGGTCCGGGTCGAGGAGACCTACTCGACCCCGACGGAGCACAACCACCCGATGGAGCCGCACGCCGCGATCGCGCGCTGGGACGGCGGCCAGCTGACGGTCTGGGACTCCAACCAGGGACCGGCCAGCGTCCGCCAGTCCCTGGCGACGCTGTTTGACCGGGAAGCGGCCGCCGTGCGGGTCATCACCGAGCATGTGGGCGGCGGTTTCGGCTCCAAGGGCTCCCTGCGCCCGCCCGCCGTACTGGCCGCGATGGCCGCCCTCCTGCTGGACCGGCCGGTGCGGGTCACGCTCAGCCGGCAGCAGCTGTTCTCGCTGGTGGGGTACCGGACCCCGACGATCCAGCAGGTCCGGCTCGGCGCGGACGCCGACGGTCACCTGCTCGCCCTGGACCATCTCGCCTACTCCCAGACCTCGACCGTCGTCGAGTTCGCCGAGCAGACGGCGCTGATGTCGCGGGCGATGTACGCCTCGCCCAACCTGCGTACCCGGCACCGGCTGGTCGCGCTCGACGTCCCGACGCCGCGCTGGATGCGGGCGCCGGGCGAGGCACCCGGCTCGTTCGCGCTGGAGTGCGCGATGGATGAGCTGGCGCACGCGTGCGGCCTCGACCCGATCGAGCTGCGGGCCCGCAACGAGCCGTCCGTCGAGCCGGAAGGCGGCCGCGCCTTCAGCAGCCGCCATCTGCTGGAGTGCTTCGCCGAGGGCGCCCGGCGGTTCGGCTGGGCCGACCGCGACCCCCGGCCGGGCGTGCGCCGGGACGGGCGGTGGCAGGTGGGTACCGGCGTGGCGTCCTCGACCTACCCGGCCCGCAGCATGGGATCGACCGCCACCGCGACCGCCCTGCCGGACGGCAGCTACGAGATCCGGATTGCCGCCGCCGACATCGGCCAGGGCGCGCGCACCGCGCTCACCCAGGTTGCCGCCGACGAGCTGGGCACCGACCTTGAGCACGTCCGGGCCTACATCGGCGACTCCGACTACGGCCCGGCGATGATCGCCGGCGGGTCGATGGGGATGGCCTCGTGGAGCTGGGCGGTCACCGCCGCCTGCCGGGCGCTGCGGGACCGGCTGCCGGCCTCGGTGCGGCCCGAGCAGGCCGTATCGGCGCGGGCCGACACCAGCTCCGAGGTGGCCGCGCTGCCCAACCTGCTGCGGCACTCCTTCGGGGCCCAGTTCGCCGAGGTCCGGGTGGACTCCGACACCGGCGAGATCCGGGTGCCGCGGATGCTCGGAGTCTTCGCGGCGGGCACGATCCTTAACCCCAAGATAGCCCGGTCGCAGTTCCTCGGCGGGATGACCATGGGCCTGTCGATGGCCCTGCACGAGGAGTCCGTCATGGACGCCCAGTTCGGCGACTACGTCAACCACGACCTCGCGGGCTACCACATTGCCGCGCACGCGGACGTGGGCGCGATCGAGGCGTACTGGATCGAGGAGTCCGACGACCAGCTGAACCCGCTGGGCGTCAAGGGCATCGGCGAGGTCGGCATCGTGGGCGCCGCGGCGGCGATCGCCAATGCCGTCTGGCACGCCACCGGCCGCCGCCAGCGGCACCTGCCGCTGGTCCCGAGCCGGATGCTGAGCTGACGCGCGAACCCGGCTGACCCCCACGGTCAGGCCGGCTTGCGGGCCTCGATCAGGAACCGCTGGGCATGGCAGACGAATGCGCCCTCGGCCCTGATCTGCTCGTGCAGCCGGGCGAGCCGGTCCCGGTAGCGCTCGACGGTGAATCCGGGGACCGTCCAGAACACCTTCCGCAGGAAGTAGACGACCGCGCCGACGTCGAAGAACTCCGCGCGCAGCGCCTGCTCCCGCAGGTCGGTCACCGTCAGCCCGGCGGCCTGCGCCTGCGCGCGGGCCCGCCGCGGGCTGCGTTCCTGCCCGACGGGCTGCGGGCCCATCAGGAAGTCGGTGAGCTCCCGGTTAGAACCCGCGCCGACCTGCTGCGACAGGTAGGTGCCGCCCGGCCGCAGGACGCGCGCGATCTCCGGCCACAAGGTGACGGTCGGATGCCGGCTGACGACCAAGTCGAAGGACCCGCCGGGGAAGGGCAGGTCATCCTCGTCGGCCACCGCGCTGACGGTGGCCCGCAGCGGCCGCAGGTTCCGGCGCGCGATCTCGATGTTCGGGGGCCAGGATTCCGTCGCGGCCAGCACCGGCGGCGGGTGCGGGATGCTCGCCAGGACCTCGCCCCCGCCGGTCTGGATGTCGAGCGCCGCGGTCGCGGCGCGCATCCGCTCGGCCAGCAGCCGGGAGTATCCCCAGGCCGGGCGCTCCTCGGTCGCCCGGCCCTCGAACCAGGAGAAGTCCCAGCCCTCGACCGGCTCGGCCGCGCCATCGGCCACCAGTTCGCCGAACGTAGCTGACGTCGCCATCCGGGCAGTATCACCGGGGCGGACCCGGCGCCGCAACGGCAATACCCGCGGCCGGCGCCGCAACAGGAATACCGGGGTGGTCAGGCCGTGATGGCCTGCACCGCGCTGAACACGCCGAACGCCAGCAGGATCGCGCCGGTGATCCGCTGCACCCAGGTCCGCGGGATCACGTTGAGGCTCTTGGCGCCGATGTTGACCGCGATGGCGGTTACCGCCCACAGCGCGAGGGCCGCGCCCACGCCGACGGCCACCGGATCGGCGTAGCGCGCGGCGAGGTTCGCGGTCGTGACCTGGGTGATGTCGCCCCACTCGCTGAGGAAGATGATCCCGAAGGCGGTGGCGGCAATCTTGACGAACGAGGGCTGCGCGCCGCCCTGCCGCGCGGCGTCGGCGCTCCCGTGGTCGCGGGCCGACCGCAGGCTGGTGATGAGCAGGTAGGCCGATCCGGCCAGGAACAGGCAGGCCACGATGGAGCTGAGCACCCGGTGCGGCAGCAGCGTGAGCAGCTGCCCGGCGGTGACCGCGATCGCGACGTGCACGGTGAACCCGGTGACGGCCCCCACCCAGACCGGCAGCGGCCGGTAGCGGGTGCTGAGGATCAGCGACGCGAAGAGGCTCTTGTCGGGCAGTTCGGCGAGAAAGGTGATCCCGAAAACGGTGGCCGCGACCACGAGGGCATGCACAGGGCTGTTCCTCCGGTGTCCACTCGCCCACCGGAGTCGAGGGGCTCGCTCCGGCCGGCATTGCTCACAGCCGAAGGTCTCGCCCACCCCGCGCACTCACGGCGCCCAGGGCCCGGCGGCCGGGCACGCACGGGCGTACCGGTATGTCGACCAGCCAGCGAGGGACTACTCCCCTTCAGCTCACAGGTTACCCCGCGGTCGCCCCGTGGCGGTGACTTGTCCCGATAACGGACGGGTCGGCCGGCGGTCGGACCGCCGCTGGCGGCGAGGTTGGCGCGGCCGGCGAGGCCGACTGGCATCGCCGCGGCCGCCGGCGCAGACTGGGCTGTCGTGGACTACCACGGCCCGGAGCCGTCTCGCGGCCCGGCGGCGCCTGGCGGCCCGGCGGCGGCGCGCGCCGTGCTCGCCGAGGCCGGGCTGGGCGGCGACGTCATCGAGGTCACCGCGCTGGCCGGCGGCGCGGTGAACACCGTCTGGCAGGTCAGGCAGGCGGCCGGAGCGGACCTGGTCGTCAAGGCGACGGCCGGGGCGCCAGCCGGCCTCTACGGGGCGGAGGCCGACGGCCTGGCGGTCCTGCGTGACCGGGGCGGCCTGCGGACGCCCGATGTGCTCGGGGTCGGCTCGGGCTGGCTCATCCTCGAAGCGCTCCGCCCGTATCCGGAGGAACCCGCGTTCTGGGAGGCGGCGGGCCGGGCTGTCGCCCGCCTGCACGGCGTGCGCGGCCCGCGGTTCGGCTGGCCGGCTGATGGCTGGCTCGGCCTGCTGCCCCAGGACAACACCTGGTGCGACGACGGGCATGAGTTCTTCGCCGCCCGCCGGCTGCTGCGTTACCTGGCCGAGCCGGCGGCGGAGGCGGTCCTGGACCGGGCCGCCCGGACGGCGGTGGAGCGGCTGTGCGCCCGGCTGCCCGAACTCGTGCCGCCCATGCCGCCGGTGCTGACGCACGGCGATCTGTGGCGCTGCAACGTGGTAGCCACCGCGGCGGGCCGGCCCGCCTTCATCGATCCCGCGGTCTCCTGGACGTGGGCCGAGGTGGACCTCAGCATGATGTACTGCGCCGGCGGCCCGCCGGTCCTGCGCCGTTTCTTCGACGCCTACCAGGACCTCCGCCCCCTGGACGACGGCTGGCAAGACCGGATGCCCCTGCTGCACCTGCGCGAACTCCTGAGCGACCTGGCGCACGCCGGCGCGCGGTCCAGCTGCCTGGACGCCATCGACCAGGTCATCGAGCCCTTTCGCCAACCCTGACGGCCCGTGATCTCCAGCTGTGCAGAGCTGGGAGACTTTCCTCATGACGGGGCCACGATCGTGACGGAGCCGCAGTCCCCGGACGCCCGGTCCTCGGACGCGCAGTCGCCGGACGCCCAGTCGCCGGAGCCGCAGCCGACCTCGGCGGGGCTGTTTTCCGGGACGACCGCCTGGGCGCGGAGCCTGGAGACGCCGCTGCGCCAGTTCGTGCGCACCGAGACCGGCAGCGCGGCGATCCTGCTGGCCGCGACGGTGGTGGCGCTGGGCTGGGCGAACCTGGCCCCGGCCGGCTACCAGGCGTGGTGGCACACGGAGCTGTCGATCCGGGCCGGCGGTGCGGACCTGGCCCAGACCCTGCGCGAGTGGGTGAACTCAGGGCTGATGGCGTTCTTCTTCCTGGTCGCGGGGCTGGAGGCGCGCCGCGAGTTCGACATGGGCGAGCTGCGCGAGCGGCGCCGCCTGGCCCTGCCGGTGGTCGCGGGGCTGGGCGGGATGGTCGTGCCGATCGCGATCTACCTGGCCATCAACGCCGGCCACGGCTCGGAGCAGGGCTGGGGCATCTCGATGTCCACGGACACCGCGTTCGCGCTGGGCATGCTGGCGCTGATCGGCCGGCAGCTGCCCGACCGCGTGCGTACCTACCTGCTGACCTTCGCCATCGTCGACGACCTGGTCGGCATCGCCATCATCGCCTTTGTCTACAGCGGGAAGCTGAGCTGGCCGCCGCTGCTGGGCGGCCTGGTCCTGCTCGGCGTGGCCATGGTGGCCCGCCGGCAGGATTTGCGCAACGGCCCGGTGTACGCGCTGCTCGGCGTGACGGCCTGGGTCTTCTTCTTCAAGTCCGGCATCGACCCGATCGTGGTCGGCCTGCTCATGGGGCTGCTGACCGTCGCCTACCCGGCCAGCCGGCGCGACCTGGAAGAGGCGTCCGAGGTGTTCCGGCGGTTCCGCGAGCAGCCCACCGCGGAACTGGCTGAGGCGGCCCGCGAGGGCGTGCGGACGGCCATCTCGCCCAACGACCGGCTGCAGGAGATCTACCATCCCTGGACGAGCTACATCGTCGTGCCGCTGTTCGCCCTGGCCAACGCGGGCGTGACCATCAGCGGCAGCTTCCTGGCCCGCGCCTTCAGCTCGCCGATCACGCTCGGCATCCTGATCGGGTACGTGGTCGGCAAGCCGCTGGGCACGGTCGGCGCCGCATGGCTGCTGGAGCGGGTCAGCCGCGGCCGGCTTCGCCCGCCGGTCGGCTGGGCCGCCGTGGCGAGCGCCGGGTGCATCGCCGGCATCGGCTTCACGGTCTCCCTGCTGATCGCCTCGCTGGCCTTCCAGGGCACGCAGCTGCAGGAGGCGAAGGTGGGCATCCTGTCCGCCGCACTGGGTGCATCGGCCGTCACCTGGGTGGTCGTCCGGGCCACCACGCTGCTGCCCAGGCCGCTGCGGATACGCGCGCTGCTCGGGACAGCCGAGACGATCGTCGACCTGGCCGTCCCGGTCGACGGGCACTACGACCACGTGCGCGGCCCGGAGAAGTCGCCGGTGACGGTCGTGGAGTACGGGGACTTCGAGTGCCGCTACTGCGGCGAGGCCGAGCCGGTCATCCGCGAGCTGCTCGCCGACTACGGCGATGTCCGCTATGTCTGGCGGCACCTGCCGCTCAACGACGTGCACCCGCACGCCCAGCTGGCGGCCGAGGGCTCGGAGGCGGCCGCCCGGCAGGGCAAGTTCTGGGAGATGCACGACCTGCTGCTGGCCCACCAGGGCGCGCTGAACGCCACGGACCTGATCAGGTACGCGGCGGAACTCGGCCTGAACCTCGACAAGTTCGCGGCGGACCTGCGCCGCCACGCCGGCGCTGCGAAGACCGCCGCGGACGTCGACTCGGCGGACCTGAGCAGCGTGTCCGGCACGCCGACCTTCTTCATCAACGGGCGCCGGCATCACGGCGCCTACGACATCGTCAGCCTGGCCAGCGCGGTGCGCGCGGCGCGGGCCAAGGCCGCCATCGCCAGCCGGGTCTGACGCGATCGGCGGCCGGTGCCGGCGGCCGGTGCTGGCGGCTGGCGGTGGGGGGCGAGGACGGCGGCCGGGCGAGCGAGCGGCGGGAACAACCGCTCCCGTTACTTTGTTAGTCTGGCGAACTGTAAGAGCTTCGTACCAAGGAGATGCGGGTGTCCCTCCCCGATCCGCCGGCCGGTAACCCGGGCGGTGCCGAAGACCCGCTGAGCGCCGTGCTCGCGATCATGCGCATGGCCCGCGCCCTGGAGCGCGTCGACTCGGGCCTGAGCGCGCAGCAGTACCGGATCCTCAAGCTGGCCGGCGCGGGCGGGGAGCGCTCGGCCCGGCTGGCCGAGCGGCTCGCGGTAGCCAAGCCGACCCTGACCGCGATCGCCGACAGCCTCGTCGCCGCCGGCCTGGCCCGGCGCGAGGCCGAGCCCGGTGACCGGCGCGTGGTCCGGCTGCACCTGACCGACGCGGGCACCGCCGCCGTGGAGCGCGCGGACGCCGCGTACGGGCAGTGGCTGAACCGCGTCCTCGACCTGACCGGCGAGAACGACCGCATCCGGGCCGACCTGCAGCTGATCACTACCGCCCTGGACCAGCTGCGCCGGCCGTGTCAGCCGGGCGTCAGCGCTCCGGCCAGCACCGCGGCCAGCGCTCCGGCCAGCGCGGGGCGCTCATGAGGGCACCGATCCGGCGGCGCTCGCGCCCGCCCGGCCGCTCAGCCGCGCCCGCGGCGGACTCCGACGCCTGGCTGCGGCGGCTGATGGGCTACTGCTGGCAGCACCCGCGGCTGGTCGTGGTGGCCCTGGGCGGCTCGCTGCTGGCCACCCTGGTGAGCGTGGCGATCCCGCTGATCCAGCGCGACATCGTCGACAACGCGATCCTGCACCACCTGCAGCCGATCTGGCCGGGCGCGACGCTGCTGATCATCGCGGCCCTGCTCAACTTCGTCGGCGTCTACCTGCGCCGCTATCGCGGCGGTCAGCTGTCGCTGGACGTCCAGCATGACCTGCGGACCCGGCTGTTCGGCTCACTGACCCGGCTGGACGGCGCGCGGCAGGACCAGCTGCACACCGGCCAGATCGTCAGCCGGTCCATTTCTGACCTCAACATGGTTCAGGGCCTGCTCAGCATGGTGCCGATGCTGCTGGGCAACGTGCTGCTGTTCGTCCTGTCGGTCATCGTGATGGCCTTCCTGTCCCCGCTGCTCACGCTCATCGCGCTGGCCGTCGGGCCCGCGCTGCTGTTCATCTCGCTGGCCTCGCGGCGCAAGCTGTTCCCGGCCAGCTGGGCCGCGCAGCAGCAGGCCGCGGACGTCGCGGGTGTCGTCGACGGCGCTGTGACCGGCGTGCGCGTGGTGAAGGGGTTCGGCCAGGAGGAGCAGGAGATCCGCCGCCTGGAGGGCGCCGGGAAGCGGCTGTATGCCGCGCGGGTTCGCGCCGTCCGGCTGATGGCCCGTTACAACCCGGCGCTGTCCGCGGTGCCCGCGCTCGGCCAGGTGGGCGTGCTCGCGCTCGGCGGGTGGCTGGCGATTCGCGGCGAGATCCAGCTGGGCACCTTTCTGGCGTTCTCTTCCTACCTGGCCCTGATGATCGGCCCCGTCCGGGCGCTGACCAGCCTGATCACCATCGGCCAGGAGGCGCGGGCCAGCGTCATCCGGGTCTATGAGGTGATCGACTCGCGTCCGGTGCTGACCGAGAAGCCCGACGCGATCACGCTGCCCGCCGGGACGCCGGACGTCGAGCTCGACGACGTGCACTTCGGCTACGTGCCGTCGCAGCCGGTGCTGCGCGGCCTGTCGCTGCGCCTGCGGCCGGGCGAGACGCTCGCGGTCGTGGGCACCTCGGGCTCCGGTAAGTCGACGATCTCGATGCTGCTCCCCCGGTTCTACGACGTGACCGGCGGCGCCATCCGGATCGGCGGCCACGACGTCCGGGACCTGACCCTCGACTCGCTCCGCGCGTCGATCGGGATGGTCATGGAGGAGAGCTTCCTGTTCTCCGACTCCGTCCGGGCCAACATCGCCTACGGGCGCCCGGACGCCACCTTGGAACAGGTCATCCAGGCGGCGCGGGAGGCCGAGGCCGACGGTTTCATCGACGAGCTGCCCGCGGGGTACGACACCGTGGTCGGGGAGCAGGGTCTGACCCTGTCCGGCGGCCAGCGGCAGCGAGTCGCGCTGGCCCGCGCGCTGATCACCAACCCCTCGATCCTCGTGCTCGACGACGCCACGTCGGCGATCGACGCCCGGGTCGAGGCCCAGATCCACGCGACCTTGCACAAGGTCATGGCGGGCCGCACCACGCTGCTGATCGCGCACCGCCGCTCGACCCTGCAGCTGGCCGACCAGATCGCGGTCCTCGACGAGGGCACGCTGGTCGACCAGGGCACGCACGAGGAACTGACCGAGCGCTGCCCGCTGTACCGCCTGCTGCTGGCCGGCCCCGGCGAGGACGCCGAGGGCGTCGACGCGGGAGAGCTCGCCTACTACCAGAACGAGATCGCGCAGCGGGCCTCGCGCGGCGAGGGTCAGGCGGCCCCGGCCGGCATCACCCCGAGCCTGTGGCCCGCCGTCGAGCCCGATTCCGGCCAGGGTCCCGGCGGGGCGGCAGATCCCAGCCGGGAGCACCTGGCCAGCGTGGCCGCCGCGGCGATCGGCCGGGGCGTGGGGGCCGCTGGCCGCGGCGTCGCCGGGCGGGCGGGCGGAGCCGCCGCCGGCAGCATGCTGGCCGGGATACCGCCGAGCCCGGAGCTGCTCGCGAAGGTCGCCGCCCTGCCGCCGGCCACCGATCAGCCGAACGTGGACGAGGCCGCGGCGCGGGCTCCCGACCGGCACTTCACGCTGCGCAGGCTGCTGCGGCCGTTCGCGATCGCGCTGGTGATCGGCCTGGTGCTGGACGGCCTGGACGCGCTGGCCGGGGTGGCGATGCCCTGGCTGATCCGTGGTGGCATCGACAACGGGATCGAGACGAAGACGTTCACCGAGGTCGCGCTGATCGCGGCGGTGGCCCTGGCCATCGTGCTCGGCGACTGGGTGGTCAACGCCGTGCAGACGGTCGTGGTCGGCCGCACGGGCGAGCGGCTGCTCTACACGCTGCGCGTCAAGATCTTCGCGCACCTGCAGCGGCTCGGCCTGGACTTCTTCGAGCGCGAGCTGAGTGGCCGGATCATGACCAGGATGACGACGGACGTCGACGCGATGTCCTCGTTTTTGCAGACCGGCCTGATCACCATGGTGAACTCCGCGCTGACCTTCGTCGGCGTGCTGATCGCGCTGCTGTTCATCAACACCAGGCTCGCGCTCACGCTGTTCACCGTCCTGCCGGTCCTGGTGGTCGCCACCGTCGTGTTCCGGGCCAAGTCGTCGAAGGCGTACGCGGAGGCCCGGGAGAAGGTCAGCGCCGTCAATGCCGACCTGCAGGAGAACGTGGCCGGCCTGCGGGTGGCCCAGGCCTACCGGCGCGAGCAGGTCAACGCCGACCGGTTCGCCGGCCTGTCGGGCGCCTACCGGGTCTCGCGGCTGCGGGCCCAGCGCTACATCGCGGTGTACTTCCCGTTCGTGCAGGCGCTGTCCACCATCGGCGGCGCGCTCGTGCTGTTCGCCGCGGCGGGCGAGGTGCGGGCCGGCCTGCTCACGGCGGGCGGCCTGATCGCCTACCTGCTGTACGTGGACTCGCTGTTCTCTCCCGTGCAGCAGCTATCCCAGGTGTTCGACGGCTATCAGCAGGCCAACGTCGGGCTGCAGCGGATCAAGGGCCTGCTGCGGACCCCGACTACTACCCCGCAGGCCGCCCATCCGGTCCGGCCGGGCCGGCTGCGCGGCGAGATCGAGCTGCGCGATGTGCACTTCAGCTACGCCGGTCAGGCCGCCGAGGCGATCGGCGGCGTCAGCCTGAGCGTCTCGCCGGGCGAGACCGTCGCGCTGGTCGGGCAGACCGGCGCGGGCAAGTCCACGATCGTCAAGCTGGTCGCGCGGTTCTACGACGCCACGTCGGGCAGCGTGCGCATCGACGGCACCGACGTCCGCGAGCTCGATCTGGAGGCCTACCGCCAGCAGCTCGGCGTCGTGCCCCAGGAGCCGTACCTGTTCGCGGGCACGGTCCGCGAGGCCATCGCCTACGGCCGGCCAGAGGCCAGCGACGCCGAGGTGGAGGCCGCGGCGCGCGGCGTCGGCGCGATCGAGATGATCTCGCGGCTGCCCGGCGGGTTCCGGCATGAGGTCGCCGAGCGGGGCCGCAACCTGTCCGCCGGGCAGCGCCAGCTGATCGCGCTGGCGCGGGCCTACCTGGTGGACCCGGCCATCCTGCTGCTCGACGAGGCGACCGCCGCCCTGGACCTGGCGGCCGAGGCGGCGGTCAATACCGCGACGGAGCAGCTCACCGCCCGGCGCACCACGCTGCTGGTCGCGCACCGGCTGACCACTGCCGCCCACGCGGACCGCATCGTGGTGATGGCGTCGGGCCAGATCGCCGAGATCGGCACGCACGAGGAACTGCTGGAGCTCGGCGGCACCTACGCGAGCCTGTGGGCCGCGTTCGCCGGCACCGCCGAGCTGGTCGCCTAGCCCCCGGCGCCGACCGCGGCCGGGACGGCGTCGCCGCCGGTCAGCACCGCGGCGTCGGCCGCCGGGGCTTCGCCTGGCGGGCCGGTGAGGTCGGCGGCCGGGACCGCGGGGACGGTTCGCAGCTGGCGGATCTCCCGGGGGATGAGGGCCAGTAGCGCGACGATGATGATCAGCGCGCCCGCGCCGTAGTCGGTGGCGGGCACCCCGACGGCCGCGGCGATGGGGCCGACGACGACCGCGCCGAGGGGCATCGCCATGACGGAGCCGAGCGCATCATACGACGACACCCGCGCCTGAATCCGGGCCGGGATGTTCCGGGCCAGCGCCACGGTCCACTGCACCATCATGATCTCCATCGTGATGCCGAGGCACAGGGACGCCAGGCAGACCACCGGCAGCGGCCACGGCGATGCCAGCGAGATCGGCGAGATCGCGATGGCCCCGCCGATCGCCGCGACGAACAGCATCGGCCGGCGCGGCGCGAACTTCAGCGAGACGAACCCGCCCACGATCAGGCCGACGGACTCGGCCGCCGTGATCGCGCCCCACGCCGCCGCGCCGCCCAGGTGAGCCCGGGCGACTACGGGCCCGAGCACCTGGAACGCCCCGTACCAGGCCATCAGGATGACACCGAACTCCGCGACGATGACCCACAGCCAGGTATGGGACCGGAACTCCGACCAGCCATCGCGCAGGTCGCGGAGCATGCTGCTGCCCTGAGTCGGGCCGTGCGCCGAGACGCGCAGGCTCAGCATCAGCGGGATCGTCCCGAGCATCCCGGTGCCGCAGGCGAGCAGGGCCCAGCCAGGACCGAGCGCAGCCACCGCCAGGCCGGCCAGCACGGCGCCCCCCATCTGGCCGCCGTTCATCGCCAGCCGGCTGACCGCACTGGCCTGCTGCAGCAGCCCGGCCGGGATCAGCCGGGGCAGCAGGGCCTGCGAGGCCGGGTAGAAGATCGCCATCCCGGTACCCGTGACGGCTTCCAGGGCGATCATCTGCCAGAGCCGGGGATGACCGGTCAGTACCAGGATGCCGAACGTGCCCTCACCGAGCGCGATCATGACGTTGCCCGCGATGATGACCAGCTGCGGCCTGATCCGGTCGGCGATGACGCCGCCGACGACGGTGAAGATGAGGGACGGCACGATCTGCGCGGCGAGGACGAAGGACAGGTCCTTCGTGGATCCCGTCGCGTCCAGGACCGCGAACGAGACCCCCACCAGCGAGAATGCGTAGGCGGCCGGCGCCAGCAGGCGGTCGGCCAGCAGTAGCCGGAAATCACGGATACCAAGAACAGGGAAGCGCCGCAGCACGCCGGACAGGCGGCGCACGGGCGCACGCGAAAACACGAAAGACTCCGATCTACAACACCGACAGCAGCCGATGTTAACCGGCCGGGACGCCGGTCCGAAACTCCTTTATCAGCAGGTCATAACGGCGCGTGCCCCTCGGGTTCTTCCCGAGCCGCCACCTGAGACCTCAATTGGTCACCGAGTGACAATATGTGCCACACTTGGGCGGGCCGGCCGCTCCAGCGTCCGCCGCCCAGGTCGACTCGGGCGAGACGGGCGGGGTGGCCGGCGTTTGACCTGCTGGAGCCGCAGCAGGCAATATCGGCTGTGCTGATCAGCCCGGGGCCGGCTCGGCGCCCGGCACGATGTCGTGAGCCCGCCCCCCGGCGCGATGGCAGACAGGCACCGGGCCTAGCGGTACGTGGTGTGGTTGAGGGGAGCTGGTTCGTCGGTGAGCATCCTGGGCACGCGGGTCCTGCGGACGGAGGATCCCCGGTTCCTGACCACTGGTGGCGTGTATACCGAGGATGTCGTGGACGAGCGGCTGGCGGGCGCCTGCCATCTGTTCTTCGTCCGGTCCCCCATCGCGCACGCCAGGATTACCGGCATCGACGTCAGCGCCGCGCGCGAAGCACCCGGCGTGCTGGCGGTGTTCACGGGCGCCGACCTGGCCGGCCTGCCGTCCCGCAAGGGCTTCCCCATGATCAACCAGGAGATGGCGCAGCGCCCCCTGGCCACCGACACGGTTCGCTACGTCGGCGAGCCGGTGGCGGTGGTCGTCACGGCGGAGCCCTACCAGGGCGAAGACGCAACCGAGCTGGTCAGCGTCGACTATGACCCGCTGCCCGCGGTCGTCGGCTTCGAGGCGGCGCAGGCTGGCGAGGTCCTGCTCTTCGAGGCGGCCGGCACGAACGTGGCCGCCGAGTTCGGCAACCGCGAGGCGCAGCGCGCCGACCTGTTCGACGGCTGCGAGGCCGTGGTCACGCAGGTGATCGCCAACCAGCGCGTCGCTCCCGCGCCGATGGAGTCCCGCTCCGGGGCCGCCGTCTGGGGCGAGGACGGCCGGCTCACGGCCTGGATTCCCAACCAGGGCGCGCAGGGCACTCGCGGGAGCCTGGCCCGGCAGCTGGACGTCGATGCCGCCAATGTCCGAGTTATTACCCCGGATGTCGGCGGCGCGTTCGGCGCTAAGTTCGGCGCCGATCCCGAGCACGTCGTGCTGGCCTGGGTGGCACGCGAGCTGGGCCGCCCGGCCCGGTGGAGCGAGACCAGGTTCGAGAACCTGATCGGGATGACCCACGGTCGCGCGCAGGAGAACACCGTCACCATCGGCGGCCGCCGCGACGGCACCCTGCTCGCCTACCGGCTGGAGATCCTCCAGGACGCCGGCGCCTACCCGCGGATCGGCGCGATCCTCCCCTCGCTGACCATCCTGATGGCGCCGGGGCCGTACACGATCCCGCGCGCCGAGGCGTTCGCGACGACGGTGGTCACCACGACGACCCCGATCGGTGCCTACCGCGGCGCCGGGCGACCGGAGGCGACCGCGGCCCTCGAGCGGGCGATCGACCTGTTCGCCGCCGAGATCGGGATGGACCCGGCGCAGGTCCGGCGCCAGAACCTGCTGCCGCCCTTCACCGAGCCGCATCAGACCGACTTCGGAGCGCTGTACGACAGCGGCGATTACGTGACCGCGCTGGAGGCCGCGCTGAAGGCGGCGGGCTACGACGAGCTCCGTCGCGACCAGGCGGAACGCCGGGCCCGCGGGGACACGCTGCAGCTCGGCATCGGCCTGGCCTCGTATGTGGAGATCACCGGGGGCGGCGACGAGTCCGGGCCGCCGAACGAGAACGCCACCGTGGAGGTCCACCCGGATGGCACCGCCACCATCCTGACCGGCACCTCGCCGCACGGGCAGGGCCACGAGACGGCCTGGGCCATGCTCGCCAGCGACGAGCTCGGCATTCCCATGGACAAGATCACCCTGAAGTGGGGCGACACCGACCTGATTCCGCAGGGCGGCGGCACCGGCGGCTCGCGCAGCCTGCAGCAGGGCGGCGCGGCGGTTCAGCAGGCCTCCCAGGAGCTCATCGAGGTCGCCCGGGGGCGGGCGGCCGCGGAACTGGAGGCCAGCCCGGCCGACCTGGTGTTCGACGTCGAGCGCAGCGCGTTCGCCGTCGCCGGCGACCCGGAGGCTTCGGTACCGCTCGCGTCGCTGGCGGCGGAGGAACGGCTGCTGGTGCGAGCCGTTTTCTCGGCACCGGGCGCTACCTACCCGTTCGGCACCCATGTCGCGGTCACCGAGGTCGACACCGAGACCGGCAAGGTCTTCCTGCGGCGGGTGATCACGGTCGACGACGCGGGCGTGGTGCTGAACCCGCTGCTGGCCGAGGGCCAGCGGCACGGCGGCATCGCGCAGGGAGCGGCCCAGGCCTTCCTGGAGGAAATGGTCTACGACAGCGACGGCAACCCGCTGACGGCGAGTTTCGCGGACTATCCGTTCCTGTCCGCGACGGAGGTACCCAGTTTCGAGCTCGCCGACATGGCGACCCCCACCACCTACAACCCGCTCGGGGCCAAGGGCATCGGCGAGGCCGGGACGATCGGCTCGACGCCGGCGGTGCAGAACGCAGTCGTCGACGCCGTCGCTCACCTCGGTGTCCGCCACATTGACATGCCGACCTCGCCGCAGCGCGTCTGGGCCGCGGTCCAGGCCGCAGTCCAGGGCGCGGCCCGGAAGGAGAACGCTTAAATGCAGGTCAACCTCACGGTCAACGGCAAGCCACGCTCCGATGACGTGGAACCGCGGCTGCTGCTCGTGCACTACCTGCGCGAGCGCCTGGGGCTGCGCGCCGCCAACGTCGGCTGCGACACCACGTCCTGCGGCGCCTGCACCGTGCTGCTGGACGGTGAGTCGGTGAAATCCTGCACCGTGCTGACGGCGCAGGCCGCGGGCCAGGAGGTCACCACCGCCGAGGGTCTCGGCGACGGCGACACCCTGTCCCCGGTGCAGGCCGCGTTCCGTCAGGAGCACGGCCTGCAGTGCGGGTTCTGCACGCCCGGCATGGTGATGGCCGCGACCGGCCTGCTGGCCGAGAACCCGCATCCCACCGAGACGCAGGTGCGCGAAGGGCTGGAGGGCAACTTCTGCCGGTGCACCGGCTACCACAACATCGTCCGCGCCGTCCTCGCGGCAGCGGAGGCGGGCGGCCGCGATCCGGCCGGGGACCCGGCGACAGCGACGGCCGCTGCCACGGCCGGCCCCGGGCAGTCGGCGGAGGCGGCCCAGTGATACCCGCGCCATTCGAGTACGTCGCTGCCGCCTCGGCGGCCCACGCCCTTGACCTGCTCGGCGAGCACGGCGATGACGCCAAGGTGCTGGCCGGCGGCCACTCGCTACTGCCGATGATGAAGCTGCGGCTGGCCGCGCCCGAGGTGCTGATCGACATCGGCCGGCTGACCGAGCTGAGCGGGATCACCAGCGACGGCGACGAGCTGGTCATCGGGGCGATGACCCGGCACGCTGAGCTGGCCGCCTCCGCGCTGGTCCGCCGCGGCGCGCCGCTGCTGGCCCATGCCGCCGCCCAGGTCGGGGATCCGCAGATCCGGCACCGCGGCACGATCGGCGGCTCCCTCGCGCACGCCGACCCCGCCGCTGACCTGCCGATGGCACTGGTCGCGCTCGGCGGGTCCGTGGAGCTGCGCGGGCCAGCCGGGGTCCGCACGGTGGGCGCTGATGAGTTCTTTACCGGTTACTTCGAGACGGTCCTGGAGCCGGACGAGCTGCTCGCCGCCGTCCGCGTGCCCAGCCGTCCGGGGCAGCCGTGGGGCTACCAGAAGTTCACCCGCCGGGCCAACGACTGGGCCATCGTCGGCGCCGCGGCCGCCGGCGGCCGGATCGCCCTGGCCAACATGGGCCCGGTGCCCGTCCGTGCGCTAGCGGCCGAGCAGGCGGCAGCCGGCGGGGCGAGCCCGGCCGAGGCGGCCGAGCTGGCTGCCGAGGGCACATCACCGGGCGAGGACATCCACGCCGACCGGGCCTTCCGGCAGCACCTGGCGCGAGTGCTCACCCGCCGCGCGCTGGAGCATCAGCGGCACTGAGCCCGACGATGACGGCGAGGCGCCCGGCCGGGGACGGGGCCGCCCCCACGATGTCCCAACGTCACCGGGGGGCGCGACGGCAGCGGCCGGGCTGATTTGCTTATGGTCGGCTTGCTCGGGTAGCCCTAGCCTCATGGACAACTCCGGCGATCCGTCCGACGACCGACCGTATGCGCCCGATCAGGTGTCACTCGTTCCGGTGTCACCCGATCTTGAGGGCGCCGACCGCTTGCTGCCCGAGCGGGTCGCGGAGCTGGCCGGCGAAATCAGCGAGGCGCGCACCGAGACGATGCGGCGCCGGCTCGCGCTGGGCATACCCCGGCTGGCGGGGCGCAGCGGGCGCACCGCCTGGGTGGGCGTGCGATCTGGTGGCCGGTGGCTGACCGGGCAGGTCCTAGCGATGGCGCCGCGGCTGCCGATCCGCAGCCTGCAGACACTCCGCCGCCAGTTCCCCGGCCTCACCCCCGAGGAACTCGCGGACGCTCTCATCGACGGCGCCGCTCGCGCCGCGGCGGGGGTGGGAGCCGGCGTGGGAGCAGCCATGGTGCTGCCGGTCGTGCCGATCGCGCCGGTCGAGATCGGCATCGAGACCGTGGCTCTCGTCGGCATCGAGCTCAAGCTGGTCGCCGAACTGCACGAGGTCTACGGCATGCGCGCCCCGGGCTCGGCGGCGGACCGGATGATGGCCTACATCGATGCCTGGGCGCACCGCCGCGGGATCGGCCTCGCGCCCGGCGGCCTGGTCCTCGCGATCGGCTCCCCGCTGCGGCGGCGCCTGGAGCGGCGGCTTGTCGCCAAGGCGGGGCGCAGTGCCACCTCACTGGGGCCGCTGCTGACCGGCGCAGCGGCCGGGGCGCTGCTGAACCGGCGGGAGACCCGCAAGCTCGGCCGCGAAGTCCGCGACGATCTGCGGCGGCGGTCGCCGGGGGCAGCGCGCTGGCCCGACTAGCCCCACCGAGAGGCCCGGGCCCGGCCGCAGCTATCCGCAGCTAGGCCCGCCTACAGCCGGGCCAGTTCGGCGCTGAGGTCGTGGAGCCCGAGCGAGCCCAGGGACAACGCCGCCATGTGCCATGACTTGAGGTCAAAACTGGCGCCCCGCGCGGCCCGGGCGGCCTCCCGGCCCTCCAGCCACGCCCGCTCGCCCAGCTTGTAGCTGATCGCCTGACCGGGAGCGCTCAGGTAGCGCACGATCTCGCTGTCGATGAATGCGGCTTCCCGGCCGCTGTGGGCCCGGAAAAACTCGCCCGCCAGCTCCGGTGTCCAGGTCTCGCCCGCGCCGACCGGCGAGTCCGCCGGAACCGTGAGCCCCAGGTGCATGCCGATGTCGACCACGACGCGGACGGCGCGCATCATCTGGGCGTCCAGGTAGCCCAGCCGGGCCCCGGCCGGCTTGAGATAGCCCAGCTCGTCCATCAGCCGCTCGGCGTACAGGGCCCAGCCCTCCAGGCAGGCGCTCACTCCGCCGATGGTGGTCTGGAACATCGACAGCCGTTTCGACAGGTACACCCACTGGGCGACCTGCAGGTGATGGCCGGGGACTCCCTCGTGGTACCAGACGCTGATCAGGCTCCACTCCGGGAACCTGGTCCGGCCCAGCGTCGGCAGCCAGGTCCGGCCGGGTCGGGAGAAATCCTGCGACGGCGAGGTGTAGTACGGGGCCGCCGCGCTGCCTGCCGGGGCGATCCTGGCCTCGGCGGTCCGCAGCGGCTCGGCGAGGTCGAAGTGAGTGCCGTCGAGGTCGCCGATGGCGTCGTCCATCATCTGCTGCAGCCGAAGCCGGATCTCGTCGACACCATCGACGGCCGCGCTGAACTCGTCCAGATACCGCATCGCCTCCGGCGGCGCGGAGCCGGGCAGCACGTGCCGGGCCTCGGCCTCCATGTCCTGGCGGAGCTGCCGGTACTGCGACCAGCCCCACTCATACTCCTGGGCCAGGTCCAGGTTCGCGCCGGTCCACAGGCGAGCTGACCGCCGGTACCGCTCCTCGCCCACTCCGTCCGGCGTTCCCGCCGCCTCCGGCAGGTAGGCGGTGGTCATCCACTCGCGCAGGCCGGCGACGGCTCCCGCGGCGGCGGCCGCGGCGCCGTCCAGCTCGGCGCGCAGGGCGGGCGGCGCGTCGGCGGCCGCGGCGAACTCGGCGAACCAGCCGGCGCCAGCCCGGGCGCTCAGCCAGTCGCCCAGCTGGCCGGTGACCGTGCGGACCTGGCGCGGCGCAGCGAACAGGCCCTGCCGGGCTCCCGCCGCCAGTGACGCGCGGTGACTGGCCAGGGCCTGCGGGACACGCCCCATTCGCCGCGCGATGACCGCCCAGTCGTCGGCCGTCGCGGTCGGCATCAGCAGGAAGATGCTGCGGATCCGCTGGATCGGACCGAAGATGTTGGACACCTCGCGCAGGTGCTCCCCCGCCTCGCTCATGGCCAGGCCGGCCTCGAGGCGCTCGCGCAGCAGCCGGGCGCACCGCCGCTCGTCGTCGTCGGCCGGAGTCCCGGCGCCGGGCAGCGCCGCCAGCTCGGCCAGCGTGGACCGGGCGAGAGCGTCCCTAGCCTCCTGCCCGGCGGGCGAGAAGTCCGGCATCCCGTCCTCGTCCGGGCGCAGGCCCAGGTAGCTAGCCACGAACGGATCGAGCTCGGCGAGAGCCGCGACGTAGGAGTCGGCTGCGGTGCGGACGGGCCGCCCGGCTGCTTCTGGCGTGATATCCGGCATGTCAGCATTGTGCCCTGCCAGGTCAGGCCCGTCCGCGCCGCCTGGCTAGCCGACCTCGGCGTCGATCATGTGGTCGATGGGCCCGGCGGCGACCCCGCCGCCCCGAGATCCTGACCGTGCTCGCGGCCGAGCGCCGTTCGACCGGCTCGAGCCGTCCCTCGGCGACTACGGCATCCGCCCGCAGGCGCCGGCCGGGGCGCCCGCAGCCGCCGGGGCGCCCGGCTAACCCTGCTCTTCCAGGACGCCCATGGCCATGGCGAGCAGCCGGATCAGGTCGCTGTCTTCCTGGTTGCGCGGCGGGTTCCTGGCCACATATTCCTTCATGAGGTGCAGGCACTCGGCGAAAGCTTCCGCCCGCTCGCTCAACTTCTCGAGATCCGCCGTCAGCCTCTGGTGCCGCTGCCGCTCGTCCTCGGTCCAGGCCATTTCCCCCGCCCTTTCCGCGGCCCTGCGCCCAGGCATACGTCATCGCTAGGTACGGTCCGGAGATGTCCGGTTAGGCTCACCATCCGCCAGCCTCGCGGGCCGGTCAAGCCTAGCCACTTCCGGCACTGCGCACCCGCGGGTGCGCAGGCTGCCGCGGAGCTAGAGCCGCATCGCCGTGGGCACGTCGCCGAACCTGCCGCGGCGGAAGTCCGCGAAGGCGGCCTCGATCTCGGCCTCGCTGTTCATCACGAACGGGCCGCCGAGCACCACCGGCTCGCCGATGGGCTGCCCGCTGTACAGCATGATGCGGGTGACGTCGTCCTGCCCGGGCGCGCTGAGCTGCAGGACGCTGTCGCCCCCGGCGACGTCGACGGGGTCAGACCAGGCGACCTGGCCGGCTCGCACGGGGCGGCCGGCGATCACGGCGCGGCCGGACAGCACGTAGCCGAAGGCCCGGTGCCGGGCGGGGATGTCGTAGTCAAGCGCGGCCCCTGGTTCCACGGTGACGATCGCCCCGCTGATGGGCCAGTGGTTGAGCGCGGGTCCGGTCAGCTCGCCGGCGGGACCGGAAATCACGTCGATCCGCGTGCCCGCCGCGACGGCGGCCGGGCGGCCCGCGGCCCTGATGTCCTGGTACCGGGTGCCGACCAGCTTCGCGGCCGCGGGCAGGTTCACCCAGAGCTGCAGGGTGTGCGCATGCTCGTTGCGGTAGGCGAGCTCGCGGTGGATGATCCCGCGTCCCGCCGTCATCCACTGCACGTCGCCCGGCTCCAGCGCGCCCGCGTGACCGGCGTTGTCGCCGTGCTCCAGCACGCCGTCCAGCACCGTGGTGACGGTCTCCACGCCCCGATGCGGATGCCACTCAAAGCCGGGAGCCGAAAACCAGTCCTCGCTCAGCACCAGGAACGGGTCGGTCCGGGCGGGGTGGTCGGGGCCGATGATGAGGGCCTTGTCGTCGACCTGCGCATCGGGACCCAGCATCCGCTTGGTCTCCACCCGGTCTGCCTTCCGGCGGGCGGGCCCCTTCAGGTCGGCGGTCATGCGCGTTTCCTTCCGGCGACGGCCTCGGCGGAGGGCGGGGGCCTCCACCGGAAATAACCAGGACCCGCCGGTCGACATTCCGCGACTACCAGCCGCGCAGGTCGACGGGCCAGACGTCCACCACGTCGGCTCCGGAGCAGAGGTACAGCCGCTCGTGGTAGGCCATCGTCGGGTCGACGTGTCCCGGCACGAGCCTGACTTTCTCCCCCACTGCCATCGGCGGCGAGAACGTCGTGTGCTCGTCCGAGCAGAACCAGACCGTCTCCCCCTCGATCTCCGGGTTGCCGTGGTCCATGCCCATCGTCTTGAGCCCCGCGTCGGCGACCGACCACTCCGGCGCGCTGGACACCACCGTGGCCAGCACGAACACCGCCTGCCGGAACGGCAGCCCAAGTCGCCCGTAGGCGACGTCCATCAGCGCATAGGAGCCCGCCTGGATCTCCGAGGCCCAGGTGTTGCACGCGTAGGTGCCGGTCCCGCCCGCCGACACCAGTTCGCCGCCCACGTCCGCGTGCGCGGCCACCAGCAGTTCCATCGACGTCCGGCACTGCCGTTCCCGCTCGCCGCCGTCCTCCAGCCCGACGACGTGGCCCTCATAGCCCATCACGCCGCGCACCTCCAGGCCCTGCTGCCTGGCCAGTTCTGCCAGCGGACCGGCGTCAGCCGGCTGGCAGCCGCACCGCGGCAGGCCGACGTTGACGTCGATGAGGACCTCGCGCACCCCGCCGGCCGCCGCCGCCTCGATCGTCTGCGGCGAGTCGACGGCCACGCTCACCCGGGCCCCGGCCGCCACCAGGGCGCCGATCCGCCGGGCGTCCAGCACCTCGTTGCCCAGCAGCAGGTCGTGGCCGAGCCCGGCCGCGACCATCCCCTCGCACTCGCGAATGGTCGCGCAGGTGAAATTCCGGTGCCCGGCCTGCTCCTGGAGCCTGGCCAGGCTGGTGCACTTGTGCGCCTTGACGTGCGGCCGGAGCCGGTCGCCGGGCAGCGCCGTGGCCATCGTCGCGATGTTGTCCGTCAGCGCCTGCGCATCGACGATCAGCGCTGGCGTGGGCAGGTCAGCCATCTTTGTGATCATGCCGAATTCCTACCATGCCGGACCCGGCCACTCGGCGTCACGCCGGGTAAATGCCGCCGTCAACGGTGATGACCTTGCTGGTCAGGTACGGGTTGGTCAACATGGCCAGGGCCATGCCGGCAATGTCCGCCGGCTGGCCCAGGTGCCCGACGGGCACGCGTGCGGGGTCGGGACCGTCGGGGCCACCGGGCAGCATGCGGGTGCCGGCGATGAGCGCGGGAGCGATGGTGTTGATCGTGACCCCGGAACCGGCCGCGCGGGCGGCCAGGTGATGCATCAGCCCGTGCAGCGCCGCCTTGCTCGCCGCGTAGTGCGGACCGACGATGCCGCCGGTGAAGGCGGCGACCGAGGACACGTAGAGGATCCGGCCGAAGCCGCGCTCGATCATGCCGGGCAGAGCCGCCCGGGTCATCTGCCAGGTCGCGGTCACGTTCACGGCAAACGTCTGGTCCCACAGCCCGTCATCGACGTCGTCCCAGGGCCGCTGCACGCCCGCTCCGGCGTTGGCGACGAGCACGTCCAGCGGCCCGAACGTGCCGCTGACCTGCTCGACGACATCTCTGCCCGCCCCGGCCGCGCCGAGATCAGATTTCACGACCACGGCGCGGCGGCCGAGGTCGGTGATGGTCTGGGACACGGTCTCGGCGTCCTCCCGGTGCCCGGAGTAGGTCAGGGCGACGTCGGCGCCCGCCTGGGCTAGGCCGGCGGCGACGGCGCCGCCAATGCCGCCAGATGCCCCGGTGACGAGCGCGCGCCGACCAGCCAGGGGAAGGGCCATGGTGTCTCCTCTATCGGCACAGGCATTGGGGACGTCGGCGCCCGGGCCCGCGCGCGGCGGGCGGGTCCCGGGTGCGTTCCTACCCGCCGGGCGGGATCTCAGTGCCGCGCTGCCGACCCGGCTCCCGCCCGGCTCCCGCGCCCGGCTGCCGGGCCCGGCCACCGATGCCGGGTCAGCGGCCCGGCACCCGGCCCGGCGGCTAGAGTCGACCCGTGACTGACCGGGCGATCTTGATAACCGGGGCGTCGCGCGGCATCGGCCGCGCCGTCGCCGAGGCGTTTGCGGCCGAGGGGGACCGGGTGGCGATCCATCACCGGGACTCGGCCGCGCTCGCCGCCGACGTGCTGGCGGGCCTGCCCGGCGGGGAGCACGCGGTCGTGCAGGCCGACCTGGCCGACCCCGAGGCGGTGCGCGCCATGGTGGACGAGGCCAGCGACCGGCTCGGCGGGATCGATGTCCTGGTGAACAACGCCGGAATCTTTGTGTCCCACCCGATCACCGAGGTGTCCTACGAGCAGTGGCAGGCCGCCTGGCAGGCGACCCTCGGGGTCAACCTGATCGGCGCGGCCAACGTCACCTGGTGCGCGGTCCGGCACATGATGGCGGCGGGCGGCGGGCGGGTCGTCAATGTCTCCTCGCGCGGTGCCTTCCGCGGCGAGCCGGGCCAGCCCGCCTACGGGGCGAGCAAGGCCGGGCTGAACGCCTTCGGCCAGTCGCTGGCCAGGGCGCTCGCGCCGCACGGGATCTCGGTCGGCACCGTCGCGCCCGGCTACGTCGAGACGGACATGGCGGCCACGCGCCTGACCGGGCCGTCCGGGGAGAAGATCCGGGCGCAGAGCCCATTCGGCCGCGTCGCCCGGCCGGACGAGATCGCGGCCGCTGTCCTGTATCTCGCCTCGCCGCAGGCAGAGTGGGCCAGCGGCACCATCCTGGACCTCAACGGCGCTTCCTACCTGCGCACCTGAGCCCCCCGCGGCCGGCCCGGCGCGGCCGGCGCCGGCCCGCTAACGCCGGCCCGCCATACGCCGGCGCGCCGGCGGCATGGTTGCGCTCGCGGCGCCGATGACCGACAGTCGGTGCGCATGGAGACAGAGCTGATCGAGGTGCAAACCGGCCGCCGTGAGGGCGTGTTCAACCTCACCCCCAGGTGCCAGGAATTCGTCGCGACGGCCTCGGGCGGCGGCGACGGGCTGCTGCACGTATTCGTGCCGCACGCCACCGCGGGCCTGGCGGTCCTGGAGATAGGCGCGCACAGCGACGAGGACCTCCTCACCGCGCTGGCGGACCTGCTGCCAGCCGACAACCGGTGGCGGCACTCGCACGGGTCGCCCGGCCACGGCCGCTCGCACGTCGTGCCGGCCTTCCTCGCGCCGTTCGCGGTGCTCCCGGTGGTGGGCGGCTCGATCGCGCTGGGTACCTGGCAGTCCGTCGTGCTGGTCGACGTGAATGTCGACAACAGCAACCGCCGGGTGCGGCTGTCCTTCGTCGGCTAGGGACACCTCCCGCTGTCAGCTAGGCCTCGCCGACGGCCGCCGGGCCGCCGACCAGGATGACCTCGAGGGTGCGTGGCCCGTGCACGCCCTCGACTCGTTTTAGCTCTATGTCGCTGGTGGCGGACGGGCCGCTGATCCAGGTCAGGGGCGCCCCGGCGCTGGACGCCAGCCGGGCGACCGCCTGCGGGACCAGTTCCACGACCTGCTCGGCACGGACGATGCACAGGTGATAGTCGGGCACGAGCGTGATAGCGCGCCGACCCTGGTCCGGCGAGCCGTCCAGCACGATGGTGCCGGTCTCGGCTATGGCCACCGCCGCGCCGGTCACCGCGCCGTCGCAGGCATCCAGGGCCTGGGCATCCAGGCCGTCGTCGGTCACGAGCTCGACGCCGGCGGGCCGGGCGCCCAGGCCGGGCAGGTCCAGGCCGGCGGGAACCACGACGCGGCGGGCGCCGCGCTCGGCCAGCGCCGCCGTGATCTCCGCGGCCAGCCCCGCGGCGGCGGTGCGCCGGACGGTGGCGCGATAGTCGGTGAGGCGGTCGGCGAGCAGGTTCATCAGCTCGGCCTCGTCCCGGTCACCGCGGGTCCGGTAGGGACGACCGGGGGCGCCAGCGGCGGGGTCGCTGGCCGGCTGGCCGGCTGCGGCGGCGTTGGCCCGCCGGATCCGCGCCAGGACCTCGTCGCGGGCGGTCACGTGCGCTCCCCGGGCTCGCCTGGGTCAGCGTGTTCTTGCTGCCACCACTGGCGGAAAGTCATGACCGGCGGGACCGGGGCGTCGCGGGCTCCCGTCCAGGCCGACAGCGGCGGCGGCAG
>Ga0208220_1000175_pt1 | contig 25601 bp, 21 predicted proteins | sample NGESurdeep092012_9_FD_184484 | JGI IMG/M metagenome (GOLD analysis project Ga0208220, IMG submission 184484) | Arctic peat soil microbial communities from Barrow, Alaska - NGEE Surface sample F53-1 deep-092012 (SPAdes) | ecosystem: Environmental > Terrestrial > Soil > Wetlands > Peat ...
CGGCGGCCCCCCCGGCCGCGACCGTGTGGCCGGCGGCCAGCAGGCCCTGCAGGACGGTCGGGCCGGTCCAGCCGGGCGTCGGGTGCGCGGCGACGCCCATGGGCTTGTCCACCACGATGATGTCGGCGTCCTCGTACACGATGGTCATGCCCGGCACCGCCTCGGGCCGCGCCAGCAGCGGCGCGGGCGGCGGCGGCAGCGTCACGTCCAGCCACTCGCCGGCCGGCACGCGGTCAGACTTGGTGGCGGGCCGGCCGCCCACCAGGACATCGCCGGCGCCGATCAGCTCGGCTGCCCTGGCCCTGGACAGGCCGAACATCCGGGCCAGGGCGGCGTCGAGGCGCTCACCGTCGAGGCCGTCGGGCACCGGTACCCGGCGCTGGCCCGGCCCCGTCATCCGCCGCCGCCGGGCGGCTCACCGGGGGGCGGGGCGGCCGAATTGTCCGCCGGGCTCGCCGGCGTCGCCTCGTTCCGGCTAGCGGGTGCGTCGTCCCGGCCGCTGGGGCTACGGCCCGGGCTGGCGTCGCCGGGGCCGGGGCCGTTGCCGGAGCCAGGGCCGGGGGCGCGCGGCGGGATCCGCAGGCCGTCCAGGCGGACGCCCCGCGCGGACAGCAGGACGGCGAGCACGCCGCCGCAGACGATCGCCGAGTCGGCCAGGTTGAACACGGGCCAGTGCGGAACCTCGATCCAGTCCACGACGTAGCCGCGGAACAGCCCGGGGTACCGGAAGATGCGGTCGGCCAGGTTCCCGGTCGCGCCGCCGAGCAGCAGGCCGAGGGTGAGCGCCCAGGGGATGCTGCGGATTCGCCGCGAGGTCCGCAGGATCACCACGATCACGCTGACGGCAATGACGGAGAACACCACCGTCATCGACGTTCCGATGCTGAAGGCGGCACCGGGGTTGCGCGATACGAGCAGCGTCAGGAAACCGCCGAGCAGCCGCAGGGGCGGCCGGTCCGACAGGTTCGCGACGACCGTGACCTTGGAGATGATGTCCAGCGCGAGCACCGCCAGGGCCGCGCCGACCAGGATGCCGACCCGCCGCGTCGTCACCGTTCTTCCTGGCTCAGCTGAGTCTGCCGGCCGCTCGGGCGGCCCGTCCCCGGCAGGCGCCCGCGGCCCGGTCAGCGGCGTTCCTCGCGCTGCTTGCATGCCACGCACAGAACTGCCCTCGGATAGGCCTGCAGCCGCGCCTTGCCGATCGCCTCGCCGCAGGACTCACACGTACCGTAGGTACCGGCCTCGATCCGCTCGAGCGCGTGCTCGGTCTGGGCCAGCAGCTCGCGGGCGGTGTGGGCGAGCGCGAGCTCATGCTCCCGCTCGAACGTCTTGGCCCCGGCGTCGGCCTGGTCGTCGCCGGCGTCACCGGTGGCGTCGGTCAGCCTGCTGGCGATGTCCGACTCGGCCCGCTCGATGTCGGAGCTAAGCTCGGCCGCCTCGGCCGCGAGCTGGCTGGTTACCTTGCCCAGCTCGGCATCTGTCCAGCGCCGCTCGCCCTTGCGGACCGGGAGGGCGGCAGCCCCTGAAGGCGCGGCAGCAGTCATTTCCGGCCTCCTTCAGTGCCCCTAGACGTTGATCTTGAAAGCCAGGCAGTCACCGGAGAATAAGTGCTGACCGTAGCCGTCCGCAAACATACCTGCCGCGGGCATCCGGACAAACCAAGCGGGCGGCCCGCGGCGGCTGGTCATGGTGCCGGGACGGCCCGAATCTCCTGCTCGCGAGCAGTGCTCATCGGCTATCCTGAACGCCTGCACGGCGCTGACGGGGACAGCTGCCGCCGGCTCGGGCTAGGACCGGGCCGGAGGCCGGTGCAAGCCCGGTGACCTGCGCGGCAGGACCAGCACACAGCTCACCTTGGACGGACCTGGGTTACCGCGAGCGCGGCGACCCGCTGGAGGCCGTAGCTCATGCCGCGCCCAGACCCGCGCCACGACGCTGCCCCCCGCGACGCGGCGGCCGTCTTCGCCGAGCTGCCGGGCAGCGTGGACCTGCCCGCGATCGAGCACGAGGTCCTGCGCCGCTGGCGGGACGCCCGGGTCTTCCAGCGGTCCCTGGACCAGACGGCCGGCGGCCGGCCCTGGGTCTTCTACGAGGGGCCGCCCACCGCCAACGGCATGCCCGGCGTGCATCACATCGAGGCCCGGGTCTTCAAGGACGCATTCCCGCGCTTCAAGACTATGCAGGGTTACCACGTCCCGCGCCGGGCCGGCTGGGACTGCCACGGCCTGCCGGTCGAGGTGGCCGTCGAGCGGGAACTCGGGCTGACCGCCAAGAAGGACATCGAGGCCTACGGCATCGCCGAGTTCAATGCGCGCTGCCGTGAGTCAGTAGTCCGGCATGTCGGCGCATTTTCGGAGATGACCGAGCGGATGGGCTACTGGACCGACCTGTCCACCGCGTACTGGACGATGGACCCCTCCTACATCGAGTCGGTGTGGTGGTCGCTCAAGCAGATCTTCGGCCAGGGGCTGCTGGTCAAAGACCACCGGATCAGCCCGTACTGCCCGCGCTGCGGGACGCCGCTGTCCGACCATGAGATGGGCCAGCCCGACGTGTACCGGACGGTCACCGATCCGTCGGTCACCGTCAGGTTCCCGCTGCGCACGCTCCCCCCCGGCGCGAGCCCGGAGCTGGCCGGCGCCGACCTGCTGGTGTGGACGACCACGCCATGGACGCTCGTATCGAACGTGGCCGTCGCGGTCCATCCCGACGAGACCTACGCGGTCGCGCGCAGATCCGGCCACGGAGACCGCGTCGTGGTCGCGGACGCCCTGTTCGCGCGGGTACTGGGCGAGGGGTGGCACATCGTCAAGCGGCTGCGCGGGTCCGAGCTGGCCGGGGCCACCTACGACCCGCCCTTTGCGCTGATCGACATTCCCGGGGCGCACCGGGTCGTCACGGCGTCGTTTGTTACTACCCAGGATGGCACCGGGCTGGTGCACATCGCGCCCGCCTTCGGCGCCGACGATATGGCCACGAGCAGGGAATTCGCCCTGCCCGTGGTGAACCCGATCCTGCCGGACGGCAAATTCGAGGAGCACATCCCGCTGGTGGGCGGACTGTCCTTCCGGGATGCCAACCCCGCTCTGATCAGCGATCTGGCCGACCGGGGCCTGCTGCTGCGCTCGCTGCCGTACGAGCACAGCTACCCGCACTGCTGGCGCTGCGGGACTGCCCTGCTCTACTACGCGGTGCCGTCCTGGTTCATCCGTACCACGGCCATCAAAGACCGGCTGCTGGCGCAGAACGAGCAGACCAACTGGCAGCCGCCGACGATCCGGGACGGCCGCTACGGCGAGTGGCTCCGCAACAACGTGGACTGGGCACTGTCGCGCACCCGCTACTGGGGCACCCCGCTGCCGGTGTGGATCTGCCCGGCGGACCATGCCACCTGCGTCGGCTCGCTGGCCGAGCTCTCCGGGCTCGCCGGACGCGACCTGACCGCGCTCGACCCGCATCGGCCCTACGTCGATGACATCGTGATCGGCTGCCCGCAATGCGGCTCCCGAGCGCGCCGGGTACCCGAGGTCATCGATGTCTGGTACGACTCCGGCTCGATGCCGTTCGCGCAGTTCGGCGCGCCGTGGCGGAATGAGCAGGAGTTCAGCCGCTCCTACCCGGCGCAGTTCGTCTGCGAGGCGATCGACCAGACCCGCGGCTGGTTCTACTCCCTGATGGCCGTCGGCACGCTCGTGCTCGGCCGGTCCGCCTACCAGAACGCGGTCTGCCTGGGCCTGATCGCCGACGACCGCGGCCGCAAGATGAGTAAGCACCTCGGCAACGTCCTGGAGCCGCTGCCGCTGATGGACGCCCACGGCGCCGACGCGGTCCGCTGGTTTTTCGCCGCCGCCGGCTCGCCGTGGGCGACCAGGAAGATCGGCCATGGCGCGCTTGAGGAGATCGTGCGCAAGGTGCTGCTGACCTACTGGAACACCACGTCGTTCCTGGTGCGCTACGCCAACGCGGCCGCCGCGACAGGGCAGGCCTGGTCCCCTGGTCAGGTGGCGGAGGCCCCGCCCGTAGCGGCCCGGCCGGTGCTGGACCGGTGGCTGCTCAGCGAGTTGCACGCGCTGGTCCGGGACGCGACCGCCGCGCTGGAGGCGTTCGACTCCGCGACGGCCGGGCGCCGGATGGCGGCCTTCATCGACGATCTGTCCAACTGGTACGTGCGCCGGTCCCGGCGGCGATTCTGGGAGGGCCCGTCGACGCCGGACGGTGCCGGGGCCTTCGCGACGCTCTATACCTGCCTGGAGACGCTGACCAGGCTGATGGCGCCCATCACGCCGTTTGTGACCGACTATCTCTGGGGCGTGCTGCGCGCCGGGGAACCGCCGGACTCGGTGCACCTGGCGTCGTGGCCGACGGCGGATGCCAGCCTCATCGACGATGACCTCGCCGGGCAGATGGCCCTGGCCCGGCGGCTGGTCGAGCTCGGCAGATCGGCGCGGGCGGGAGCCATGCTGCGAGTGCGCCAGCCGCTGGCCCGCGCGCTCGTGGGGGCGGCCGGATTCGCCGGCCTCCCCGACGACCTGCGCGCCCAGGTTTCGGACGAGCTCAACGTGCGCTTTCTGGAGCCGCTGGACGCCGTCGCCGGCGAACTCGTCAGCCACGCGGTCAAGCCCAGCTTCCGCGCCCTCGGCCGGCGATTCGGCACCAGCACCCCGGCCGTCGCCGCCGCGATCGAGGCGGCGGATCCGGCGGACCTGGCCGCCCGGCTGCGCGCGGACGGGTCGGCGCAGGTCGAGGTGGACGGAGCCCTGGTCAGCCTGACCCCGGATGAGGTCATCGTCACGCAGGCGCCGCTCGCGGGCTGGGCCGTGGCCACCGAGGCCGGCGAGACCGTCGCGCTGGAGGTCACCATCACGCCCGAGTTGCGCCGGGAGGGTTATGCGCGTGAGGTGGTCCGGCTGATCCAGGATGCCCGCAAGGCCGACGGGCTGGAGGTGACCGACCGGATCTGGCTGCGCTGGGCTACTGCCGACCCGCAGCTGGCGGCGGCCCTCGCCGAGCATGAGGCGACGATCAGCGCCGAGGTGCTGGCCACTGACTACGGTCCGGCCGATGACGCGGCGGGGGCGGACGGCGAGCAGCACACCGACGCCGGTCTTGGGCTCACGTTCTGGATCCGGAGGGCCGCAGGACCCGGCCCTGAGCGAGGCACGGCTTAGCTGCCGGGGCCTACTTCTCCGGGCGGCAGGCCTTGCACGGGACGCAGCCGGACGCTTCGGCCGCCTGCCTGGTCATGACCTGCAGGTCCTCGCCGCCGAGGAACCGGATGAGGATGCAGCCGGGCAGGTGATACCGGCCGATTCCGGGCACGACTGTCACCTGGGATTCTGTGCCACCGTCGGCCGTTGGCTGGTCCGGCGGGCTGCCGCTGGCAGGAGTGGAGGTGGCCGGGGCAGCACTGGCCGCGGAACTGGCCGGGGCGGCACTGGCCGCAGAACTGGCCGGCGCGGCACTGGCCGCGGAACTGGCCGGCGCGGCGGAACTGGCCGGCGCGGCGGAACTGGCCGGCGCGGCGGAACTGGCCGGCGCGGCGCTGCCGGACCCGGCGCTGCCGGACCCGGTGCTGCCGGACCCGGTGCTGCCTGACCCGGTGCTGCCTGACCCGGTGCTGCCTGACCCGGTGCTGGCGCTGGCGCTGGCTGGCGTAGGTGTCGCCGGCGCCCGGGTCGGTACCGGCGGGGCTGGGTCTCGCTTCGCCTGGGCCGGGCTCGCGCTAGCTTCGGCCGACTGAGCCGGGGCCGGCTGAGCCGGGGGCGGCTGAGCCGGGGGCGAGGTAGTGCTGGCGGCGGCCGACTGGGGCGGATCGGGCTCCCCCGGCACGGCCGGCTTGGCGGGGGCCGACTTGGCGGGGGGCGTGGCTGGTTCCGGCGGGGCCGACGCCGGTTCCGATCTGGACGGGCCAGAGTCTCGCGGTCCGGCATCCCGCCGGCCGACGCTGCCGGTCACGCCGGCCTGCGCTGACGACCGGCCTGCGCGCCGCAGGAGTTCGTCGACGCTGGGCGGACCGTTCGGCCGCGAAGCCGACGCGGGAGGCGGGGACGGAGCGGCCTTGGCCGGGGCGTCTGGCGCCGCTGTGCTCGGCTTGAGGGCACCGGCTGCGGACGCCTGGGTGGTTCGGCCGCCAGGCACCGAGGTGGACTGCGGCCGCACTGCCGGCCGGTCAGCTTCGGCCGCGGATCCCCGCCCCGCCGGGGACGCGATCTCGGGAGTGCGGGGCTCGCCGCTGCGCGGGCCGCCGACCTGGACCCCAGTCGCCACCTTCTGCGGAGGCAGAGCCGCCGACGCTGCCGCAGCGGCTGGCTGGACTGGTTCTGGCGCTGTCGTGCGCCTGCCGGGCTCGGATTCTGCCGCGGGCCTGCGGGTCCACGGCTCAGCCGGGGCCTTCGGCTGCGGCGCCGCCACGGGGCCAGTCTGGCGAGCAGGCTCGGGGGGACGTGCCGCCGCCGGCGCCTCGGCCGGATCGGGCCGGCCCGCTGGATCCGGCCGAACTGCCGGTTCCGGCCGGGCGGCCGCCCGCCGCCGCTCCTGAGAGCCTCGTTCGCCGGGCTCTGGCTCCGCCCCGACAGCAACTGGGCGGGAGGCCGGGCCGTCCGGGCTCACGTGGCCAGACTGCCCGGTCTGCAGGGCATCGAACTGCCCGCCGACGCCGAGGCCGACGGGCAGCTCACGCTCAGACGACTCACGCTCGGGCGACGGCGCCTCGGTCTGCGTGAGCACCTCGGCTGCGGGCTCAGTCTGGCCCTGCGCCGACAACCCCCCCAGGATCTCCTCGCGCCAGATGACCACTCCGATGACCAGCATCACCAGCGCCAGCGCCGCGACGACGATGGCCAGGTCCACCACCAGCAGGCTGCCCGACACCACGCCCGCTACCAGCAGCCCGGCCGCCACGACGACGACCGACAGGACGACTCTGAACAGGATCACCGACAGGCTCCACTGGCTAGCGATGCCCGCAGTCCTGCGGAGCTAGCGACGGTTGTGCCGACCTTAGCGACGGTCGTGCTGGCCCGTGTCGGACGGGTGAAAGCCAGATCCGTTGTGAGCCACCGGCTCGGGAACGCCGCCATAGGACCCAGCCACGGACGGCTGGCCGCTGTTGCGGACATCCATGCGACCCACCCCGGCAGGCACGCCCGACTGCTGGTTAGCCGAGATGGCCGGGAAGACGCCGCTGTCCGCGGCACCGGCCTCCAGGTCGCGCAACTGGCCTTCCAGGTAAGCCTTGAGCCTGCTGCGGTACTCGCGCTCGAAGGCACGCAGGTCATCAACCCGGCGCTCAAGCTCCTCGCGAGACTGCACGAGCGAACCCATGGCCTGGCGGTGACGCTCCTGAGCGTCACGCTCCAGGCTCTCAGCGCGGGCCCGGGCGTCGCTGGTGATCTGCTCAGACTGGCGACGGGCCTTGGTGAGGATGTCGTCCGCCTCGCGGCGGGCCCGGCCGAGCGTATCGTCGGCCTCCCGCCTGGCGTCAGCGATCGCCTGGTCGGCGGTCTGCTGTGCGAGGGCCAGAACACGGGCTGCCGTGTCCATATTGTCCTCGACCGGCTTCATCATCACCGGCTCTGGGCGGCGCTCAGGCTCGTGCCGCGGCAGTTCCGCGGCCATCAACTCAGGCACAGGCTCGATGTGAGGGGCGTTGAGGGCCGCCGGTGCCGGGGCCTTCCCGCCGCGCAGGACCTCGGCCAGCTTGGCCCGGAGCTCTTCATTGTCCTGGATCAGCCGGTCGAGTTCCGCCTCTACCTCGTCGAGGAAGGCATCGACTTCCTCTTCGTCGTAGCCGGGCCTGAGCCTGGTCGTGCTGAACTGCTTGTTCCGCACATCCGCGGGCGTCAGTGGCATCTCGTCTCCTTGGAGCGTGGTCCCCTATGGACGCTACATCACTTCTATTGCTGCACTACCTGCCAGAGCACGAGCACCACCAGGAACAGCAGCATGAAGCTGAGGTCAAGAGCCACAGTACCGAGCCGGAGGGTGGGAATGTAGCGCCTTAGCAATCTCAGTGGCGGATCGGTCGCCGAGTAGACACCCTCGGCGATGACCAGGACAACCCCTCGAGGGTGCCAGTCGCGCGCATATGCCTGTACCCAGCTGAGGATCAGCCTGCCGATGAGCAGCAGCAGGTAGACCGAGAGTACATAGAACAGCACCAGCTTGACTATGTTCACGTCCCTGCCCTGCTCGCCACGGTGGTCCGACTGCTCGCCGGCAACCGCAGCGTCTTGTCTGCCTGATGGCCGCTAGCTCTGGTTGAAGAAGCCGCGCTCCGCGATCCGGGCCTTGTCCTCGGCTGCTACCTCTACGTTCGCCGGGGACAGCAGGAACACCTTGTTCGTCACGCGCTCGATGCTCCCGCGCAAGCCGAAGATCAGTCCTGCCGAGAAGTCGACCAAGCGCTTTGCGTCGCTATCGACCATCTCAGTCAGGTTCATGATCACCGGAGTGCCCTCGCGGAAATGCTCTCCGATCGTACGAGCCTCATTGTACGTGCGCGGATGCAAGGTCGTGATCCGGGCCAGATCGGTCGTCTGGATCGGGCCGGCAGCGTGCCGCTCACCGGGCGTGCGGGTATTTTCCGGGAACCCGGTGTACGCGTCGTGCCGGTCCTCCTGGGCGACCAGGTCGGCGCCGTACTCTTCATACTCGTCGTCGGAGCCGTACTCGTCCTGGTAGTGGTCGTCGTAACGGTGATCGTCCTCTACCAGGCCGAGATAGACCGCCATCTTGCGCATCGCGCTGGCCATCTTCTTCCTCCGTCATGCCGCCAAGCAGCCCCGCCCGCACCGCAGCGTGCCACGCTCCGTCGGACATTACCTGACGAAGGCTCGCCGGCCGCCGAGCAACGCCGTACCGATCCGCACGAGTGTCGCGCCGTGGGCTATCGCCTCTTCGAGGTCACCGCTCATGCCGGCCGATATCGCCGCCGCCTCCGGATGCGCGGACCGCACTATGTCTGCTATATCCCGCAGCCTGGCGAATGCGGGCCCGGCCGGTGCTCCCAGCGGCGCCACGGCCATCACGCCGCCTAGCGAGAGCCCCGGCTCGGCCGCGATCGCGTCGGCTAGGCCAGGTACGTCCGCGGGGAGCGCGCCGCCGCGGCCGACGGCGCCGTCGAGGCTGACCTGGATGAGGCAGCGCAGCTCCCGCTCGGCCGCCACGGCGCGGCGGCCGAGCGCGCTAACGAGGCGAGGCCGGTCGACGGAATGGATCACATCCGCGTAGGAGGCCACGCTGGCGACCTTGTTGACCTGCAGCTGTCCAACGAAGTGCCAGATCAGCGGGAGCCCGAGGGCCGCGCACTCCGCCGCCTTGGGCCCCGCTTCCTGGTCCTTGTTCTCCCCCACGTCGGTAATCCCGAGCTCGCTCAGCAGCCGGATATCCGACACGGGAAACGTCTTGGTGACCGCGATGAGAGATACATCACTCTCGGCCCGCCCGGCCGCCCGGCAGGCGGCAGCGATCCGCGCCCGCAGCGCTGTCAGGCTCTCACAGAGCTCGGTCCTGCGGTCCTCGACGTCACGGCCGACGTCATCAGGCAGCTGAGTCACCCGGCCATCATCGCCCCCGCCACTCTCCGCGGACGAGGCGGCCGTCCCAGCGGCCCTCGCCGACGCGCCCGCAGCTGCTAGAACCTCGGGGACGATATCACTTCAGGAAGTCGGGCACGTCGAGTTCGTCGTCTTCCTCGAAGACAACCGACCTGCGCCGGGTGCCGGTCGTATCGGCCAGGCGGGTGGCAGGCGCGTCCGCCGGACGGGCCGCGCCGGAGCCCGGCCTGTCCGCCCCGGACTCGCGGCCCTGGCTGGCCGGGCGCGGGGCCGGGACGGCATCCGCCGGCGCCGGGTCCTGGCTCGCGGCCGGCCGACCCGCGGCGTCCTGGCCGGGGCCGGACCCGCGAGCGTTCTCGGGCTGATGCGGCGCGGAACCATCAGCCGCCGACCCGGGTCCGGACCCCGCATGTCCCGATCCGCTCGAGCCGGATCCCGCCGAGCCGGACCCCGGCGGGATGGACCACGCCGACCCGGACCCGGACGACCCGGAACCAGCCGACCCGGAACCTGACGAGTCGGACCCGGTGGCCGAGACCGGCGCCGCCGACATCGAGGGAGCCGCGGCCGACGTCACCGGAGGGGCCGCGGCCGGCTCCCGCCGCTCGGCCGGGGCGCTCGCCCGCCAGCTCGGCGGGGCCGCGGAGCCATCCGACGATCCCCCGGACCCGCCGACGGCGGAGCGGCCCGCGCGGGGCCTGGTGTCCTGCGGCTCGTCGAAGCCCGCCGCGATGACCGTGACCCGGACCTCGTCGCCGAGCGCGTCGTCGATGACCGCGCCGAAGATGATGTTGGCGTCGGACGCCGCGGAGTTCGAGACGAGCTGGGCCGCCTCGTTGATCTCGAACAGACCGAGATCTGAGCCACCCTGGATCGACAGCAGCACGCCGTGCGCGCCATCGATGCTGGCCTCCAGCAGCGGGCTGGAGATCGCCATCTCGGCCGCCGCCACCGCCCGGTCGTCGCCGCGCGCCGAGCCGATGCCCATGAGCGCCGAGCCGGCCCCCGACATGACCGACTTGACGTCGGCGAAGTCGAGGTTGATCAGGCCGGGGGTCGTGATCAAGTCGGTGATGCCCTGGACACCGGATAGCAGCACCTGGTCGGCCGCCTTGAACGCGTCGAGGACGCTGACGTGCCGGTCGGAGATGGACAGCAGCCGGTCGTTGGGGATCACGATGAGCGTGTCCACCTCGCTGCGCAGGCGCTCGATCCCGCTATCGGCCTGCCCCGCCCGGCGCTTGCCCTCGAATCCGAACGGCCTGGTGACCACGCCGATCGTCAGCGCGCCCAGCGACCGGGCGACGCTGGCGACCACCGGAGCCCCGCCCGTGCCGGTACCGCCGCCCTCGCCGGCCGTGACGAAAACCATGTCGGCCCCCTTGAGGACCTCCTCGATCTCCTCGCGGTGGTCCTCGGCTGCCTTGGCGCCGATATCGGGGTTCGCCCCGGCGCCCAGGCCGCGGGTGAGCTCCCGGCCGACGTCCAGCTTGACGTCGGCATCGCTCATCAGGAGTGCTTGGGCATCTGTGTTGATCGCGATGAACTCAACGCCCCTGAGTCCCTCTTCGATCATCCGGTTCACGGCGTTGACGCCGCCCCCGCCGATACCGACGACCTTGATGACCGCCAAGTAGTTCTGCGGTGCTGCCACGAGGAGGAACCCTTTCCGCTCGTTCGCTGTGCCGAGTACCCGCAAGGCCGCGGCTACGGCCAGTTTGCCTGCCGAGCTCGGCTAGCTCCTGCTGCGAAGCTCGCCGACCCGTGCCCCCAGTGCCATTGAGAACCGTGCCATTGAGAACCGTGCCATCTTGAGCAGTGCCAGCTACGGCCGGGCCGTCGGCCGGACAGATTCAGCGGATTCCAGCAAGTCAAACTCTCACCCTCAACTTGAGATTTAGAGTTATGTCAAGCTGCTGACTGATAGGGACAGTAGGGTTGCGCGCTACCTGCGGTCAACTAACTGGAAGCCAAGCCGTTCCGGCGTGTCGCCGCGAAACCACCCAGCTACCCGCTGGTCACGGCAGATACATTCCGCCACGTACCTGTTGCGCCGGTAACGCCTGATCATCCGGCCGGGCTCCCCGGCAGATCCGGTCATCCCCGGGTCACCGCGACTCCCGGCGAGCTCACGTCGTAGTAGCGGGCGCTCGTCCGCATCAGCGCCCGCAGTTCCCTGGCCTTGGCGGCCGCGTCGCTGGCGCTGCCCCACAGCACCGTGACCCGGCCGCGCAGGTGCAGCGTCACGGTGTCGGCGGCCGTCGCGGCCACTGACGTCACCTGCTGCCGGATCGAGCCGGGCAGGTGACCCAGCACCTGCGCGGCGGCCCGGACCGCCGGGCTGCCCCGTAGCTGGGCCGGCGCCCCGGCCGACCTGAGCAGCGGCAGGCCGGCCGGACGGCGGGCTACCGCCGTGACCACCACCCCGTTGACGTCCACCAGGTCAAACTGGCCGGCGCTCGCCACGGCCAGCGCCGGCGTGCGCTCCCGGATCGAGATGACCACGGTGTCCGGCCATGAACGGGTCACCCGGGCGGCCAGCACCCAGGCGATCCGCTCGATCCGCTGGGTCGCCGCGGCCGCGTTGAGCCGGGCCAGCGGCGTCCCCAGCTTGATGCCGGCGGCGGCGCGCACCTCGGAGGCCGGCACCCGAGGACTGCCCGCGACCCGAACATGGCGGACCACCAGCAGGCTGGAACCGAGCAGCGCCCAGGCCGCGCCGATCACGATGGCCAGCGCCAGGACGCCCAGGAACGCGGCCCGCCACGGATCTCCGGCCCGCCGGGCCGGTCGCCCGGCCGACTGGCCGGCCTCGGGCAGCCCTGCCCCCGGCAGGCCAGCACCGGCCAGTCCGGGACCGGGCAGGCCAGCACCGGCCTCCCCCGGCCCAGCCTGGCCGGCCGCGGTGGTTCCGGTGCCGCCCGCGGTCCCGCCGCGACGGGTCATGCCGGCTCACCTGCCCGCGCGCGCAGCTCCGCCACGATGAGCGGGCCGAGCGCGGTGACGTCCCCGGCACCCATCGTCAGGACGAGGTCGCCGGGCTTCGCCAGGCCCGCCACAACCGCGGGAGCGCTGGCCCGGTCGGGCACGAACTGGGCCCGGCCGCCGGGCACGGCGTCGGAGACCAGCCGACCGGTGACGCCGGGCTCCGGATCCTCGCGCGCCGCGTAGACGTCGAGGACCAGCACCTCGTCGGCCTGCGCGAGCGCCGTGCCGAACTCGGCGGCGAAGATCCGGGTGCGGCTGAACAGGTGCGGCTGGAAGAGGGCGATCACCCGGCCGCCCCCGGCGACGTCCCGGGCGGCGGCTAGGTCGGCGGCCACCTCGGTCGGATGATGCGCGTAGCTGTCCACCACCCGCACGCCGTCGGCCTCGCCCTTGAGCTCCATGCGCCGCCGGGCGCCGCCGTAAGCCGCCAGGCCGGCCGCGATCTGGCCGGGCGCGAAGCCGAGCTCGGCCGCGAGCGCGTAGGCCGCGGTGGCGTTGAGCGCGTTGTGCCGGCCGGGGACCGCGATCTCGACGGCCACCGGGCCCGCGCCGTGCGCCCTGGCGCCGGCGGCCGCGGTGATGGTCAGCCCGGCCGACATGCCGCGCGTCGCCAGGTCGCTCACCCGGTAGTGCGCGTCCGCGGCCGTGCCGTAGGTCACGACCCGCAGCCGCCGCGCGCCATCCTGCGCTGCCCGCCGGGCCAGCTCGCGGGCGCCGCCGTCATCGGCGCAGGCCACGAGCAGCCCGCCGTCGGTGATCTTGGCAGTGAAGGCGAGGAACGCCGCCTCGATCTGCGCCAGGTCGGCGTAGTTATCCAGGTGATCGGCCTCCACGCAGGTAACGACGGCAGCGTCCGGGGACAGCATGAGGAAGGAGCCGTCACTCTCGTCGGCCTCCACGACGAAGGCCGCGCCGTCGCCGTGATCGGCGCCCAGTCCGGTCTGGGCCAGGATGCCGCCGATGACGTAGGAAGGGTCGGCGCCGCAGTGCCGCAGCACGGTGGTGATCATGGACGTGGTGGTGGTCTTGCCATGGGTCCCGGCGACGGCGATGCCGCGGCGTCCCAGCATCACCGAGGCCAGCGCCGCCGCCCGGTGCAGCACGCGCAGGCCGCGCCGCCCGGCCTCGACCAGCTCCGGGTTGTCCGCCCGGATCGCGCTCGAAACGACCAGGGTGTCGGCGTCGCCCAGGCTCTGCGCGGCATGGCCCACGGTGACCTCGGCGCCCAGGGCGGCGAGGTCGTCGAGCTGCGGCGAGGGCGCCGAGTCACTGCCGGAGACGGCGATCCCGTCCGCCAGCATGATCCGGGCGATGCCGGACATGCCTGCCCCGCCGATGCCGACGAAATGAACTGCGCCAAGCTCGCTCACCGGCACCGGGTCCACCGGCGTGACCAGGCCCATGCCCGCTCCTTCCTGCCCCCACCGCTACGGCCGCGCTGGCCGGCGGTTACTGCGTTCTAGTGGCGCCGGCGGCGCGGCCGGCCCCGGCTGCCCAGGTCGATGACCTCGTCGGCCAGTAGCTGATCCACGTTCCGGTGGCCGGTCCCCGCTGCCGCCTTGGACATCGCCGCCACCAGCTCGGCGTCCAGCAGGACCGGCAGCAGGGCGCCGGCGATCCACTCCGGCGTCAGGTCGGCGTCGGCCACGATCAGGCCGCCGCCCGCGGCCTCGATCGGCACGGCGTTCAGCCGCTGCTCGCCGTTTCCGTGCGGCAGCGGCACGTAAGCTGCCGGCAGGCCGACCGCGGTGAGCTCCGCGCAGGTCATCGCCCCGGCGCGGCACAGCGCGAAATCCGCCGCCGCGTAGCCCAGATCCATCCGGTCGAGGTAGGGCAGCACCACGTACGGCACGTCGCCGTGGGGGATCTGCACGTCGGCCGCGCGCGGCCCGATGATGTGCAGGACCTGGACGCCCGCCGACGACAGCATGCCCGCCGCGCCGAGGACCGCCCGGTTGATCGACCGGGCCCCCTGCGAGCCGCCGGTGACCAGCAGCACCGGCAGGTCGGGCCGGAGGCCGAAATGCGCCCGGGCCTGGTCGCCGAGCGCGAGCCGGTCCAGGCCGGCGACCTGCGCGCGGATCGGGATGCCGATATACCGGCCGTGCGCCAGCCGGACGTCGGGCTGGCCGGTGAATACCCGCCGCGTGAGTCGTGCGCCGATCCGGTTGGCCAGGCCAGCCCGGGAATTGGCCTCATGCACCACGATGGGCACCCCGCGGCGCCACGCGGCGAGGTAGCCCGGCGTGGCCACGTACCCGCCGAAGCCGACCAGGACGTCGGCCCGGACCTCGTCGAGCACCTCGGCGGCCGCGTTCACCGCGCCGATCATCCGGCCCGGCACCGACAGCAGCTGCGGCGTCAGCGAGCGGGGCAGGGGCACGGGCGGGATCAGCGCCAGGTCGTAGCCGCGAGCCGGGACGAGCCTGGTTTCCAGGCCGCGCTCGGTGCCCAGGCAGGTGATCGTCATAGCCGGATCCGCCCGCCGGAGCGCATCGGCGAGCGCGAGCGCCGGCTCGATGTGGCCGCCGGTGCCGCCACCCGCGATGACTACGCTCATCGCCATCCCTGCATCACTTCCCTCCGCCCGGGCTGGCCGGCGGCGGCCGCGGTCAGCGGCGCCGCGGACCCAGGCCCAGCCAGCTTAGGATGCGCCGGGGCACGCCGGGACCGGCCTGGGCAAGTGCCTGCCGGGCCCCTGGCTCGTGCCGCGCGAAGCACATCAGCAAGCCGAGGGCGGTCATCGTCACCAGCAGCGACGACAGGCCCGCGGAGACCAGCGGCAGCGGGATGCCCGTGATCGGCAGCAGGCCGAGCACCGCACCCATGTTGATCAGCGCCTGCGCCACGATCCACACCGTGACGGCGGCGGCCGCCAGGCGCATGAACGTGTCCTGCATCCGGCGCGCGATCCGGATGCCGGCGTAGGCGATGCCGCTGTAGAGGAAGATCACCGACAGGGTCCCGACAAGGCCCAGCTCCTCGCCGAGAATGGCGAAGATGAAGTCGGTGGAGCTTTCCGGGACCCAGCCCCACTGCGACCGGCTGGCCCCGAGGCCGACCCCGAGCGGGCCGCCGGAGCCGAGCGCGTACTGGCCGTTCAGCTCCTGGAGGCCGGAGCCGAGCGCGTGCGCCTGCGGATTCAGGAAGCCGAGGAACCGCTCGAGCCGGTAGGGCTCCACGATGATCAGGACCATCACGACGAACGCCATCAGGCCCAGCATGCCGACGAACAGCCGGCCGGGGCTGCCCATGACCCACAGCAGGGCCAGGAAGATGATCAGCAGGATGAACGTCGTGCCCAGGTCGTTGCCCAGCAGCACCAGGAGGGCCAGGATCGCCGTCCCCGGCATCAGCGGGATCAGCAACTGCCGCCAGTCGGTGAGCTGGCCGAGTTTCTCCTTGCGGGCCAGCAGGTCGGAGCCCCACAGCACGAACGCGAGCTTGGCGAACTCCGACGGCTGGAGCGCGAAGCCGGCCACGGACAGCTCCCGCGTGGCGCCCAGGACCGAGTCACCCACCGCCAGGACCAGGATCAGGCCGAGGATCGCCAGCCCCATCATCGGGTAAGCGGCCGCCCGGTACACGCGCGGCGACGCCCGTGCCGCCAGCCACATCAGCCCCAGGCCGACCACCGCGCCCAGCAGCTGCTTCTGGAACCCGGCGTAGGGAGCCTGGTTGTTGTCCAGCGCCAGGGCCGAGGAGGTGGACAGCACCATGGCCAGGCCGAGCGCCAGCAGCAGCATGGTGCAGCCGACGATCAGGTAGTACGACGTGAGCGGGCGATCCAGCAGGCCCAGGAGCCGGGCCGCCGACTCGCGGAGCCCGGCGGCGGGCGAGGCGGGCTGGGCCGGCTGGCCGCCCGAATCGTCCCCGCGCTCGCCGGCCGGCCGGCGGCGGTTCGGCCCGACGGTCGCGCTCACCGCGCCACCCCCGACCGCGGCGTCCTCGACCACGGCACCATCCCCCGCGGGGCCATCCGCCGCGACACCATCCACCACAGGTTCATGTATCCAGTGTCGGTGGCCGCTGCCGCCGCAGCCGGGACATCCGCCCGCGTGTCGCGGTCGCCGCCGGCCCGAATGCCTAGCCGGGCAGCCACTCGACGTAGAAAATGCCGAGGCCCAGCGCGATGCACAGGCCCGCCATCATCCAGAACCTGATCACGATCGTGGTCTCGGCCCAGCCGAGCAGCTCGAAATGATGCTGCAGCGGAGCCATTCGGAATACTCGTCGTCTGGTCATCTTGAAGAACCCGACCTGGATGATGACCGACAGCGTGATGACGACGAACAGCCCGCCGAGGATGACCAGCAGCAGCTGGGTCTTGGTGCACACGGCCAGGCCGGCCAGCACCCCGCCGAGCGCCAGGGAGCCGGTGTCGCCCATGAAGATCCTGGCCGGCGGCGCGTTCCACCACAGGAATCCGAAACACGCGCCGAGCACCGACGCGGCCACGACCGCCATGTCCAGCGGATCTCGGACCGAGTAACACTGCGGCGCGAGGAAGTTCGTGCAGTCGTTGCGTTCCTGCCAGATGCCGATCAGCACGTAGGCCGTCAGCACGAGGCAGGTCGCCCCGGTGGCCAGGCCGTCCAGCCCGTCGGTGAGGTTCACCGCGTTGGACGTCCCCGCGATCAGCAGGACGATCCAGAGGACGAACGGCAGCACCCCGATGGCCGGGCCGATATCGCGCAGGAACGAGAGGTGCGCGTCCGCCGGCGTCAGGTCGTAGCCGTCCGGGTGCCGGAGCACCTCCAGCGCGAACAGGGCGCCGACGACGACCTGGCCGGCCAGCTTGGCGCCGCTGCGCAGCCCCAGGCTGGTCTGCTTGTAGATCTTGATGAAGTCGTCGATGAAACCGACGAGGCCAAGGCCGGCCATCAGGCCCAGCACGAGTATCCCGGAGGAGGACATGGGGTCGCTGGTCGCCGCGTGGCCGACCAGGTAACCGACCAGGGTGGCGACGACGATCACGGCACCGCCCATCGTGGGCGTGCCCCGCTTGGTCAGGTGCGCGGCCGGCCCTTCCTCCCGGATCAGCTGGCCGTAGCCGCGCTTGCGCAGCACCCTGATCGCCAGTGGCGTGCCGAACAGCGCCAGCACCATGGAGATGCCGGCCGCCACCAGAATGGTCTTCACAGGGCGGGCCCCGGATCGCCAGCCGCCGGCTGGCCGGGTTTGTGCGGTCTGGACTCCTGCGGGCCGGGCAGGGGCCGCTCGCCCGTGAGCGCCAGCGCGACCGTCTCCAGCCCGACCGAGTGCGACGCCTTCACCAGCACCACGTCCCCGCCGCGCAGCCGCTGGCCGAGCGCGGCCACCGCCGCGGCCGCATCAGCCACCTGCAGCAGCTCACCCTGCCAGGACGGCACGGCCTTGGTCCCGGCCAGGATGGGGGCCGCCGCGGCGCCGACCCCGATGAGCCCGGTCACCCCGGCTCGCGCGGCCTGCAGGCCGGCCTCCTCGTGAAACTTCTCGGCGAGCTCCCCCAGCTCGGTCATCTCGCCCAGGACCGCGAAACCGCGCCGGCCCCGCTCGGATGCCGCGCCGCCGCGCGCCGCGCCGGGCCCGGGGGCCGTCATGTCCGCCAGCGCCGCCAGCGCAGCGCGCAGCGACTCCGGGTTGGCGTTGTAGGCGTCGTTGATGATCGTGACCCCGTCCGGGCGCTCGGTGACCTCCATCCGCCACCGGCTGCGGGCGACGGCGGCGGACAGGCCGGCCGCGATCGCGTCCACCCCCATGCCCAGCTCGGCGGCCAGCGCAGCGGCGGCGAGGGCGTTACTCACGTGATGCCGGCCATGCAGCCGCAGCCGGACCGGCGCCGAACCGTCCGCGGTCACCAGCGTGAAGGCGGCCCGGCCCTGATCGTCGGTCGTGACGTCGTCCGCCCGCACGTCAGCGCCGGCCGACGTGCCGAAGGTCACGACGCGCGCCCGGCTGCGCTGCGCCATGGCCAGCACTCGCGGGTCATCGGCGTTCAGGACGGCCACCCCATCGCTGCGCAGCGCGGCCGGCAGCTCGCCCTTGGCCAGGGCCACCTGCTCGATGCCGCCGAACTCGCCAGCGTGCGCGTGCCCGACGCCCAGCACCGCGCCGAGCCGCGGGGGCGCCACCGCGCACCGCGCCGCGATGTGGCCGGGACCGCGCGCGGCCAGCTCCGATATCAGGTAGCGCGTCTGCTCGGTGACCCGCAGCACCGTCAGCGGGTGTCCGATCTCGTTGTTGTAGGAGCCGCGCGGCGCCACCGTGGGACCGAGGGTCTCGATCAGCTGCGCGGCCAGGTCCTTGGTGGTGGTCTTGCCCGCTGACCCGGTGATGCCGACGATGGTCAGGCCGGGTAGCCGGTCCACGACGGCCGTAGCCAGCTTGTCCATAGCCGCCAGCACGTCGCCGACGATCAAGGCGGGGACGCCGACGCGGCGCTGCGCCAGCACCACCACGGCCCCGGCGGCGACCGCGGCGCGAGCGAAATCGTGACCGTCGGCCCGCGTTCCCGGCAGTGCCGCGAACAGGCTGCCGGGCTCGACCTCCCGCGAGTCGATGACCACGGGCCCGGTCACCACGGCCCCGGCATCGGGTACCTCATCGAGCGCGGCGCCGGTGATCTCGGCAAGTTCCGCGACGGACAGCGGGATCACTCATCCTCCGGTTCGGCTGCGGTCACGTCCGGGCCGGCGCCGCCGTAGGGCGATCCGGGGCCGGCGCGGACGCCGGACATCGTCGCGTCCTCGGCGCGGCGGCGCCGCGCAAGGGCCTGCGCCGCGACCTCGCGGTCGTCGAACGGGATGACGGTCGCGCCCACGTACTGGCCGGTCTCGTGGCCCTTGCCGGCGATGAGCACCACGTCACCCTTGCCGGCGGCGGCGATCGCGGCCTCGATGGCGACGCCGCGGTCGGGCTGGACGGTCACGTCGCCGCGCTGCGCCGAGGGCACCTGGACGGCACCGGCCAGCATCTGCGCGAGGATCGCGAGCGGGTCTTCGGACCGCGGGTTGTCGCTGGTGAAGATCGCCGTGTCGGCGAGCCGCGCAGCGGCCGCGCCCATCAGCGGGCGCTTGGCGACGTCCCGGTCCCCGCCGCAGCCGAGCACGATCGTCAGGCTGCCCAGGGTGACCTGGCGCAGGGCCTGGAGAGCCGCCTCCACGGCACCGGGCTTGTGCGCGTAGTCCACCAGGACGGTGAAGTCCTGGCCCGCCTCCACCCGTTCCAGCCGCCCCGGCACCCCCGGGCACGCCGCGACGCCCGCGACGGCACTCGCCAGTCCGATCCCGGCCTCGACGAGCCCCACGATCGCGCCCAGCGCGTTGGCGACGTTGAACCGGCCGGGCAGCGCCGCGGCGGCGTCGGCCTCGACCCCGCCCGGGCCGATGACCCGGAACGTGCTGCCGTCCGCGCCCGTCCGTACGTCCACCGCTCGCCAGTCCGCCTCCGGCCGACCGCCTGCGGAAAAGGTCGTGATCGGGATCTGCGCCTCGGCGGCGAGCTGGGCGCCGCGCGGGTCGTCGATGTTCACCACGCCCGCCGCGGCGTACCGCGGCGTGAACAGCCGTGCCTTGGCCGCGAAATAGTCATCGAGGCTGGGATGGAAGTCCAGGTGATCCTGGGACAGGTTGGTGAACACCGCGACGTCATAACGCGTGCCGGCGACGCGGCCGAGCGCGAGTGCGTGGCTGGAGACCTCCATCGCCGCCGCCATGACCCGTCGCTGGGCCATGACGGCCAGCAGCGCCTGCAGGTCGGTCGCCTCCGGCGTGGTGAGCTGGCTCGCCAGGACCTCGCCGCCGATCCGGGTCTCCACGCCGCCGATCAGGCCGGTCGAGTAGCCGCCCGCCCGCAGGCCGGACTCCAGCAGGTAGGTCGTGGTCGTCTTGCCGCTGGTCCCGGTGACCCCGATGAGCAGCAGCCGCTCGGACGGGTAACCGTAGATCCACGCCGCCACCTCGCCGAGCCGCGCGCGCGGGTCGGCAACCACGAAGGCCGGCAGCCCGGAGCGCACCGCGTCGTCACGGCCGGCCGGGTCGGTCAGCACGGCCGCGGCGCCCGCCGCGGCCGCCTCGGCGCAGAACCGCGCGCCGTGGAAGCTCTTGCCCGGTAGCGCGGCGTACAGGTCCCCGGCCTGCACGAGACGGGAGTCGTGCGTGATGCCCGTGACCCCGGAAGGCCCGTTTTGGCCGGTGAACGCGTCCAGGGCGTCCTGGCCGGACGTCTTGAGACCTAGGAGCACCGCAAGCCCCGCAAAAGGGCGCGCAGGGACACGTTCGGGACGGAGAGCCGCTGGCACTGGCAGAGGGTACCTCCGTTCACGGCATCGTGAGCCTGATGTTGGGTGCCCGGGCGCCCGTCGGCGGGATCTTGAGAGTCTGCAGCGCGAATTTCATCACGTGGTAGAAAACCGGCCCGGCGATCTCGTCACCGTAGTAGCCCTGAGCCCTCGGGTCCTGAACATTGACCGCGACGACGAGCTGCGGGCTCTGCGCGGGCGCGATACCGATATAGCTAGACCCGTACTGGCACAGGCACTTGCCGAGCTTGGGGTCGGAGACCTGCGCGGTCCCGGTCTTCGCCGCCACCGGATATCCCGCGATCAGGCCCCACGGCTCGCCCTGGGTGCTGTCGACCTTCGGCACCTGCTGCAGCACCGTCATCAGCTCGCGGGCGGTCTTGGCGGCGATCACCCGGTGTCTCTTCGGCGGCGCGGCGGCGGAGTACTTTCCGCTGCTGCTGGTGGTCCCCGCCACCAGCGACGGCTGGACCCGCACCCCGCCGTTGGCGATGGTCGCGTAGATGCTGGCCATCTGGATCGCCGTGACGCCGACGCCCTGGCCGAAGGAGAGCTCGTACGGCTCGTCGCCCCAGTAGTTCTTCGTCCCCGGCTTGGGCAGCAGGCCCTGGCTCTCGCCGGGCAGGCCGAGGCCGCTGACCGAGCCGAGGCCGAAGGAGCGCAGGTAGTCGTACTGCTGCCGCGGCGTGATGTGCTGGACGATCTGGACCATGCCGTCGTTCAGCGAGTTCGCGAGTATCCCGGCGACCGTGTACTTGATGGTCGGATGCGACTCGGCGTCGTGGAAGCTGAAACCGTGCACGTTGATCTGGGCGGGCACGGTGTAGGGGGTCAGCGGTGTCTGGCCGCCCTTTTCCAGGGCGGCGGCCACCGTGAGCGGCTTGAGGGTACTGCCGGGCGCGAAGACATTAGCCGCCGCGATGTCGCTGGTGGCCCCGAGGCTCGACGGGTGGGAGGGGTTGAACGTGGGGTACTGGGCGATAGCCAGGATCCTGCCGGTACGCGGCTGTATCACCACGATGGAGCAGTTGCGCGCGCGGGTCTGCTGCACGCGCAGCTTGCACTGCTGCTCGGCTTCGTACTGGATGCTGGACTGGATCGTCAGCCGCAGGCTCCGCGCCGGAACGGGCGCCTTCATGTCGGCCTCCGTCAGCGGGATCGGCACGCCGTTGGTGCCGGTCTCCACCTCCTCGCTGCCGTCCCGGCCCGCGAGCAGCGAGTTGTATTGCTGCTCCAGGCCCGCCTCGCCCGCCAGGTCCCCGGCGCTGCCCACGCGGTCGGTGAAGCCAGTCAGGCTGGCCGCCAGGTCACCGTTGGGGTAAGAGCGCGCGTAGCTGGCCAGCAGGTGGATGCCGGGGAGCCCGGTGCCGCTGCCGCCGGGCAGCTCGAGCGCGGCGATGTGCTGGGCGGTCGTCTCGGTGACGGTCTGCTTGAGCAGGACGTACTGCGGCCCCGGCGGGTGGTTCAGCAGGCCGAGGATGGTGGCCGCCGGCATGGCCAGCGGACCGGCCAGGTCGGCGGCGACCTTGGGCCGGTCGGCCTGAGTTATCTGCGCGGGATCGGCCGAGACCTGGTCGGTCTGCACCGTCATGGCCAGCACGGTGCCGTCGCTGGTGGTAATCGAGCCCCGGACGGTGGGAATCGCTAGCGTCCTCGTCCGCGGCTCCGCCGCGAGCGTCCGGTACCGAGCCCAGTCCAGGCCCTGCATCTGGACGAGGCGCCCCGCGAACAGCGACAGGACGACCGCGATGACCAGCAGCGTGGCGTTCAGCCGGTGCCGGGGGTTGCGGCGGCGCAGAACCATCCGCGCCCGGGCGGGGGCGCGGAGCGCCGCACCGGTTCGCTGGCGGGCGGTACTCCGCTGGCGCGCGGCGCCCCCGGCGGCCGCCCGGCCCCGGCCGGGCACGCGCCCCGCGGCTGATCCCCGGCTGGTCCCCCGGTCGGCCCCTGATGGGCCGCTGCCCTTCCGACCGGTGCCGTTCCTGCCTGCGCCGTTCCTTTCGCCGCCGTCGTGGCTGGAACCGCCCCGCCCGGTGCCGCTGCGCCCGGTGCCGCTGCCGCTAGCACTGGCCGAGCCGCGGGCGGTCCCGCCTGCCGGTCCGCTGCTACCGGCAGGACCGCGTCCGGCGCCGATCCTGGCGATGCTGCCTCGCCCGGCTCCGCCGCGGCCGGGCCCCCGGCCGTCCGGGCCCGCCTGCCTGGTCGGGCCCTGGCCGCGCTGCCGGTCCGGCTTCCTGCTCCCGCCCGGGCCGGCCGGCCGGCGCCCGGCGCGACGGCTAGCCCACTCGTCGCCGTCCATCCCGCCGCCTGCATCCATCCCGCCGCCCCTGCCGCCGCCTCCCCCGTCACCGGTCACGGCGTGAACCCCGGAACGAGAAGCACCCCGGGCAGGGTGGCCGGCTGCCGGTAGATGCGCCCAGTCCGCGCGTTGAGGAAGTTCAGGTGCTCCTCCGGGCGCATGCCGAGCCGATAGGCGCGGCGGGCGATCGTGGCCGGCGCCTGCTCCGTCGCGATCTGCTGCTCCAGCGCCTGTTCCTGCTGCGACAGCGTGGTGTTGCCCTGCTGGAGGGTGTTGATCCGGTAAGACGCCGTCGCCAGGGTCGTGTTGATGACCAGGAGGCAGATCAGCCCGCCGCCGAGCAGGCCGAGCACGAGCAGCACGAACGGCGTACGCGGCACCCCTGTCCGACGGTCGGCCGTCGTCCGGCCTGCGACGCCGGCCTCGGCTCCGGCCGCCGCCCCGGCGCCGGTGAGGTAACTGCCGCCGGAGCGAAGCGGACCGGGCTGCGGCGCGGCGCGGCGCAACGGCCTGGTACGCGCCGGTGCTGTAGAAGACGATGCCGCAGCAGACGATGCCGCGGAAGAGGGTGCCGCAGGCGGCGATGACGCGGCCGACCGGAGCCTGGTCCGCAGCTGGGGCCGGGTGCGGACGGTGCGCGGCGCGGCCCCGGCGGACGGCCGGCGCCTAGACCGCGGTGGCGGATCGGCGCGCGGCGCCCGCGGCGCCTCAGTCGCACGCCCGGACTCAGTCGCACGCCCAGCTCGAGGCGTACGCGCCGCCTTGCTCCCGCGACCGGCTCGATACGCAGGCTCCGCCTCGCTCCCGCGACCGGCTCGATACGCAGGCGCATCACTCCCGCGCCCGGCGCGGGGCATCCGCTCCGCCTCGACCGCACGCCCGGCGCGATACGCAGGGCCCGCCTCGCTAGCGCCTCCGGCCTGAGGTGCCGTCGGGGCGGCCTGAGATTCCCGGCCCGCGGCGCGCGGCGCGCGGCGCTGGCCGGCGCGCGGCCGCCGGCCGCCGACCGCCTGCTCGGCCTGCCGAGCCTGCCGGGCCTGCTCACGTGTGCTCAGCTCAGTTCTCATCCGATGACGTCCGTTCTCCCCTGTCGCGCGGCCGTCCTGCCCGCTGTCCCCTGTCGCGCGGCTGGCTGGCCCGCGCTCTGGCCGTTCGCTTGCGCCCCCGTTGCTGCTGTCCTGGTCGCCGCGACCTGGCCCGGCGAGGCCCGCGCCCTCATGCCGCGGCCCGCACTCGCTCCGCGGCCCGCAACCGCGCGGACGCGGCCCTCGGGTTGGTGGCTAGCTCCCGCTCGTCCGGCCGTTCGGCACCCCTGGTCAGCAGCCGGAACTGGGGCCGGCTGCCGGGCAGCGACACCGGCAGCCCTGGCGGTGTCGTGTCGGTCGAGCGCCCCGCGAGCGCCCGCTTGACGGCGCGGTCCTCCAGGGAGTGATAGGCGAGGACCGCGATCCGCCCGCCCACCGCCACCGCGTCCAGCGCGGCCGGCAGTGCGCTGTGCAGGGCGTCGAGCTCCCCGTTCACCTCGATGCGCAAGGCCTGGAAGGTGCGCTTAGCCGGATTGCCCCCGGTGCGCCGGGCCGGCGCCGGGATGGAGTCGCGAACGATCTCGGCGAGCCGGAGCGTGGAGGTAAAGGGGGCCTGGCTGCGCGCGCGCACCAGGGCACCGGCGATCCTGCGCGCGAAGCGCTCCTCGCCGTACTCGCGCAGCACCCGGGCGAGCTGGTCGGCCGGGTAGGTATTCACGATGTCGGCCGCGGTGAGCCCGCCCGCGGTGTCCATGCGCATGTCCAGGGGCGCGTCGTAGGAGTAAGCGAAGCCCCGCTCCGGGTCGTCCAGCTGCGGGGACGAGACACCCAGGTCGAACAGGATGCCCTGAACGCTGGGCAGGCCAAGCCGGTCCAGGATGGCGGGCAGCTCGTCGTAGCGAGCCTGGACCAGCGTGACGCGGTCGGCGAAGGCCGCCAGCAGGCGGCGAGACTCGATGATGGCCGTGGCGTCGGCGTCGATCCCGACGAAGGTCAGCCGGGGATGCTCGGTCAGCAGGGCGCCGGCGTGACCGGCCCGGCCCAGGGTCGCGTCCACCAGGACGGCGCCATCGGGCTCGAGCGCGGGCCGCAGCAGCGCGAGCACCCGGTCCATCATGACCGGCAGGTGCCCGGCCGCTGCCGCGCCTGTCGCGCCCATCGAGCCCCCTTCTCACCTCGGCTGCCGCCGCGGCGCCAGCGGCCGGAACTGTGCCGCCGGAACCGCGCCTCAGGTACTGCGCCTCAGGTACTGCGTCGCCGGCAGGTGCCGTGCCTTCGTGCGGACGGTGCCTCCGTAAGGACGGTGCCTCCGCGGAGATCGCGCCTCCGGCGAGATGCCCGGCCAGGTCCCCATCCGCGCCATGACCTGACGGCCGGCCTGCCGCCTGGCGCCGGGGAAGTGGCGTCAGCCGGGCTGGCCGTCCCGTCGCGGGTGGAGACCTCGCCGGGCA
>Ga0208220_1000177_pt1 | contig 25549 bp, 18 predicted proteins | sample NGESurdeep092012_9_FD_184484 | JGI IMG/M metagenome (GOLD analysis project Ga0208220, IMG submission 184484) | Arctic peat soil microbial communities from Barrow, Alaska - NGEE Surface sample F53-1 deep-092012 (SPAdes) | ecosystem: Environmental > Terrestrial > Soil > Wetlands > Peat ...
ACGGCGATCAGCGGTACTGACGGGGCCTTTGCGATCGCCGATTTGGAGCCGGGTCGCTACGAACTGGCCGCAACTAAAAATGGATTTCGGAAGTTCTCGGCCAACGTCGAAGTGTCTGCGCTGCAAACCGCGCGGGTTGACGTTCTGTTCGCTGTTACGGATTCAGATCCCGCCGAAGTTACCAAGGAGCTTGAGGCAATGAAGCAGCGAATTGAGCAGCTCGAAGCGGAGCTGAAGAGTAAGACTAACCCAGATCGGACTTCGCTTACGCCCGCTACCGCCGCCAAGCCGGATGAAACCAAGGAAGTGGCCTCTAACGTCGCTCCTCAGACTACCGCCCCGCCTAATGGAGTCCTGCCGTCCCCCCAGAACCCCGCCCCGGCCGCGGTGGACAACGTTACGCCTTTTGCCGACTATGACTGGACTTGGCTAAATGGTAACCCGCGCAATAAGGACGTTGCCTGGGATTCAAAATTCTTTACTCCGGAAATCAGGGCCGATCTTACCTATACCTATGACTTCAATAAGCCGGTCGACGACTCCATGGGTGGCTCGAGCGAGCTCTTTCGATCCAACGAAATCCAGCTGGAGCAACTCGGCATCGGCGGTGACTTTCACTGGGATAACGTTCGCGCTCGATTCATGACTCAGTTTGGTGAGTATTCAACAGCGACGATACGGAACGACCCCAGCTATGCGAAGGGCCAATGGGATCTCGCCGACGCGGATCGCTATCTATCCGAGGCGTATGGCGGGTACCACATTAACGCGATGCACGGAATCAATATCGACGCGGGAATCTTCATGTCTTATATCGGCTTGTTCAGCTATTACAACTTCGATAACTGGGCCTACCAACCCTCGTACGTTTCCTCCAACACGCCCTGGTTTTTCCAGGGTATACGAATTCAAACGTTCCCCACGCACCACTTGAAGATTGAGCCGTGGATCGTCAATGGCTGGCAATCGTACGGGTCGTCCAACTCCAGGAAAGGTCTCGGAGGACAGATTAAGTACACTCCTTTTCCCTGGCTGAACATCATCTCCAATAACTATGGCCTCGGCCACGACGACCTGTACACACCGAAACGCAGCCGCATCCATACCGACAACAGTGTCGAAATCAAGTATTTCGATAGGCCGGGAAATGGCCTCGACAAAATGGCGCTCAGCTTTACAGGCGATCTGGGTTGCGAATTCGGCGGCGGCGTGAGCTGCCATGGCGACACCAAGGGTGGTCCCAAGCAGAGCTTTATCGGCTACATGCTCTATAACCGCTTCTGGTTCCACAGAGATTTGTTCGGATTGACCATCGGCGGCGGCCAGATCAATAATCCGGGACGTTATCTAGTGCTGATCCCGCCGATTAACGGAGAGACTGCGGCCTCCGCGGCAATCAATTCCCCCTACTTTACGGAAAATCCCGGCGACAAGTTCAAGGCCTGGGATACTTCGGCCACATTCGATTACATGCCCAGGCAGTGGATCACTTTCCGCTTCGAGGGCGATTATCGCCATGCCAATGTGCCCTATTGGTCCGGCGCGGGAGGGATCACGCCGCCGCCTGAAACCAATAACGGTTTCCCAACCCAATACGCCTGTATGAATGGCAGCGCGTCCGGGCAAACCGCGCTGTCCGCCGCCACCGCAAGCTGCGCCGCAAACGGCGGTGTCTGGTCCCCGGATCTGCGCCGGGATGAGGTACTTTTCGACATCGATCTGATGGTCAAATTCTAAGATCGAGTGTCTACAGTGCGAGCCTTCTGGCTAATCGCTTCTTCGGTCCTTGTTCTCTTCGGGGCGGATCCCTCCTGGAAGAATAAGCCGACGCCCGCTTGGACCGAAGAGGACGCTCGTCGGATCCTCACCGCTTCTCCCTGGGCCAAGACGGTAAGAGCCGCGATCGGCGTCCCGCAGACCGAGGATGAACGCAGAGAAGGCGGAAATATGGGACAGGAACGTGGCGTCGGCTTCGATGGGATAGACGACAACAGACCCAGAACGCAATTTCCGTCGAGCGTCATCGACATCGTCAAGCCTGAGAGTGGCGTCCCCCCACCCAGCCGGTTTCTTACGTTGCAGCTCCGCTGGGAAAGCGCTCTCCCCATTCGCGTTGCAGAGCTGAAGTCCCATGTCGATTCGCCCAGCTTGGGTGATGGCTATAGCCTGGCTGTCTATGGCGTTCCCGACGCCCACTCTAACGGCGGCGATCCCAAGACTTTAGGGGCTCCTCTGAAAAAGCAAGCGGTCCTCAAGCGCGAGGGGAAGCAGGACGTGAGGCCCTCGAGCGTGGGCATCTTCCAGCGCGAAGACGGGTTGGTCGTTGTCTACCTGTTTCCACCCTCCACGGAGATTGCCAACAGCGACCACCGCATCGAATTCGACGCCCGGATCGGCCGGATCGCTGTCGCGCAATCCTTCAATGTGGATGAGATGCGGTTCCAAGGCAAACTCGAACTCTAGGAGCTTGCCGAATTGAGCGCTGACGGGTGTAGAAGGTGTATGCTTGTTCTCGTCTTTCGGTATCGCCTATGGCCTTGATTTGTGGCACACATCTGGGGCGCTATCAAATCATGGAGTGCATTGGCGCCGGCGGAATGGGTGAGGTTTATCTCGCATACGATCCGGGCCTGGATCGCCGCGTGGCGGTTAAGATCCTGCCGGAGCGGCTCGCAGCCGACGCGGTAGCTCGCGAGCGCCTGCGACGCGAAGCTCTCGCCGCGGCAGCTCTGGATCATCCATTTATTTGCAAGCTTTTCGAGCTCACGCAAGAAGCCGGAACCGTGTTTTTAGTGATGGAGTACATCCGCGGGGAGACGCTGCTGACCCGCCTGCGCGCAGCCAGGTTATCGGTCTCCGAAGCCATGCGCATCGCCGGCGAGATCGCGGAGGCGATTGAGGAGGCCCACGCAAACAGCCTCGTCCACCGCGATTTGAAGCCCGCCAATATCATGTTGACCGGCCAGAGCCGCGTGAAGGTGATGGACTTCGGACTCGCCAGGAAATCCGTATCGGGCGAAGTCGGACAGACGCTCACAACCGATGAAGCGCAGCTCACAGCGCAGGGCGTCGCTGTCGGCACTCCGGACTACATGTCTCCCGAACAGTTGACGGGGGCGCCCCTCGACCAGCGATCGGATCTATTCTCCTTCGGCATCATTCTTTGCGAGATGCTGACCGGCAAGCATCCGTTCCAGCGCAGTTCCACGATCCAGACAATGACGGCGATCCTGCGGGACCCGCCCGACTTATCCGTTGCGTCAAGTTCGGAATTGTCGCCGGGATTGATGGTCTTAATTCGAAGGCTGCTCGCCAAGTCGCCACAGGAGCGCTATCCATCGATGCGCGACGTGCGGGCCGACCTGGCTGGGCTTGCGGTTCAAAGCGCAGCAGCCGAATCTCACAAGGAAGTGAAGCGGTTAACGCCACTAATTGGACGCGAACAGGAGTGGGCTGAAGTGCTTCGTCTGCTGGATGCGGCGCTCGCCGGACGCGGTTCGCTGATGTTGATCGGCGGCGAGCCCGGTATCGGCAAGACGCATCTGACGCGTGCGATTGTAAGTGAAGCGGCGCGGCGCGGATGCTTTACCGTAGTGGGCCACTGCGACGAAATGGAAGGAGCGCCGCCGTATGTGCCCTTCACCGAAATGCTGGAATACTGCGCGCGGGTAGCACCGCGCGAGTCGCTCCGCTATTCCCTTGGCGATGCCGCGCCAGAGGTCGCCAAGCTGATGCCGGGACTGCGGCGCATATTCCCCGACATTCCGCCACCGATCGAATTGCCCCCGGAACAGCAGCGCCGGTTCTTGTTCAACGCCTATTGCGAATTTGTGGAGCGATCGGCGCGATTGACTCCGATTGTGGCGGTCTTTGAAGACCTGCACTGGGCTGACGAACCAACACTGCTCCTGTTCAAGCATTTGGCTCAGGCGGCGGCAACCATGCCGATGCTCATGGTCGGGACGTATCGCGACGTGGACCTGGATGTCACGCGGCCGTTCGCCGGCGTGCTCGAAAGCTCGATTCGAGAAAAGCTCGCCACCCGTCTATCGTTACGTCGGCTTGGCGCGTCCGGTGTCCAGGCCATGCTCACCGCTCTGAGCGGTCAAGCATCCCCGCCCTCGCTTGTGCAAACCGTGTTCGACGAGACCGAAGGGAACCCGTTCTTTGTGGAGGAAGTGTTCCAGTATCTTAAGGAACAAGGCAAGCTATTCGACCAACGAGGCGCGTGGCGTTCGGGATTGCGGGCCGACGAATTGCAGGTTCCGCAAGGCGTGCGACTGGTGATTGGCCGGCGATTGGAAAGGCTGCGGGAAGAGACGCGGCGCGTACTGACCACGGCTGCAGTGATCGGGCGGTCGTTCAACTTGCGCTTGCTCGAAGATCTCGAAAGCGCCCGGCCCGATGCCGCGCTTGATGCCCTGGATGAAGCCGAACGCGCGCAGTTGGTTGCGGTTGAGCGGGCCGGGCGGGAAATGCGGTACCGCTTTGTGCACGAACTGGTCCGCCAGACACTTGCCGAAGCGCTATCGATGCCGCGACGCCAGCGATTGCACGCGCGCGTAGCCGATGCGATTGAGCGGCTCTACTGCGCGAGTCTGGAAAGCCACGCTTCTGCGCTGGCGCATCATCTTTACAACGCGGGCGTTGTCGCCGACCTGGACAAGACTATTACGTATCTCATCATGGCGGCGCGACTTGCCTCTGCCAGCGCCGCGCATGAGGAAGCTCTCGCGCATATCGATAATGCCCTGTCTCTGGTGGAAGCGGAGCAGCACCCTCGCACGGCCGAACTGCATGCCGCGCGGGCCGTCGCTTTGCGCAGCCTGGCGCGGGCCGCCGAAGCGGCTGAGGCATACGAGCGCGCGATCGCATCGTTTGTCGAAGCAGGAAACCTTGTGGGCGCTGCCGAAGCGAGCTTTCACCTCGCGTACATCCATCTATGGAACGCGGATGGTCTCCGCGGGTGCGCCGTGGCCGATCGCGCGGTCCGGCTCATCGGCACGCAACCATCGCCGTTGCTCCACCGCCTGCTTCTCCTAAAGGCTGTGGGTTTAGCCATCCTCGGCGATATGGAAGCCTCATTTGCCGCTCTCTCCGAGGCCAAACAGATCGAAGCAGCGCTGCCGGAGAGTCCGGCCGATGGGTTTGCGAGCATGTGCGAGGCTCGTGTTCGCTTCCAGGCTGCGCAAATTCAGAGGGCAGACGAGTGTGGGCGAGAGGCGTTAGTTCATTTCCGTGCTTTGGGAAATTTGTGGGGAGAAGCCGAAATCTTCGAGCCACTCGCTGCCGCGCTCTGGCTGGGGCGTCCAACAGAGGTCGAAGCCTTACTGCGGGACTCACTCTCGCGGGCCGAACGAATTGGCCATGGAAACGCTGTCTGGGCCTACAAGTCGTTTTCCACTCAGATGCTTATGGCTGGCGGAGACCTGGAGGGAGCTGACCGGGCAGGGCGTGATGCCCACGAGTTTGGTCGGGCGATCTCAGCGGCTTGGGCTTTTGTGGACTTCGTCGTCCTTGGCGCAATCGCTCACTATCGGGGAGATTTGGATGAGGCATGCGCGCAGTTCCAGCGCGGAATGGAGATTGAGCCTCGCACTTATCAGTCAGGGCAGTTACCTGGAGGGCTTTTCTGGACTCTCGCCGCGAAAGGGGGCGCCGGCGCCGACGTACCTCTTGCCCAGGCTCGTCTTTTTCTCCCGATTCCTGGCGGGCGACTCGAAGAGGCCGCCGCCCTCGAACCCAGCGCCGAACATGTTGTCGCAAATGGACCACTCTGCGTTTACAGCCAGCACTTGTTTCGAACATCCGCCGGCATCGCCGCCGCCTCTGCGCACAATTGGACTCGCGCCGAAGAGCATCACCGAATTGCAATCCATCAGGCCGACTCTGCTCCCTATAGGGTGGCGCAGCCGATTGCGCGCTATTGGTACGCTGACATGCTGCTCTCGCGCAAAATGCCGGGCGACAAGGAAAGGGCGCGCAAGTTGCTGAGCGAAACTTTGGCTCTTCACGAATCCATTGGCATGCCCTGGCACGCACACCGAACGGCGGACCGAATCGCGGCTCTGTAGCGCACCTGAGAAAATATGGACAAACGAAACTTTCTGAAAACCTCCGGTGCGTTTCTCGCGGGTAGCATGTTCTCCCGCTTAATCGCGGACCAACGGCCGGAGGCGTCTCGCACAAATTGGTCCGGCAACTATACCTACAGCACGGACCATTTGGACTTTCCCAAAACGCTGGAAGAAGTACAGCAAGTCGTAAGAGACCACGCCAAGCTCCGCGCCCTCGGCACGCGCCACTCTTTCAATGGGATAGCCGATAGCACTGCGAATCAGGTCTCGCTGAAGAACCTTACGCAGATGTCCTTGGACCGTACAGCCCACACCGTCACCGTCGGCGCGGGTGTTCGCTACGGCCAGCTCGCTCCCTATCTCGATAGCAATGGATACGCGCTGCACAATCTGGCTTCGCTTCCGCATATCTCCGTCGCCGGCGCTTGTGCAACCGCCACTCACGGTTCCGGCAACAAGAATGGCAATCTGGCTACCGCCGTTGCCGCCATGGAAATCGTCACTGCGTCGGGCGACGTGATGCTTCTATCGCGCGAGCGCGACAACTTTCAAGGAGCCGTGGTCAACCTTGGCGCCCTCGGCGTCGTAACCAGAGTCACTCTCAATGTGCAGCCGACTTACACAATGAGCCAGGTCGTCTACCGGAATCTATCCTTCAACCACTTGGAAAATCATCTGGAAGATATCTTCGCGAGCGGCTACAGCGTCAGTTTGTTTTCCGATTGGCAAAACCACCAGGCCACGCAAGTATGGATCAAAAGCCGCATCCCGCCGGGCGGCCTTCCCAAAGCCGCGCCTGAATTTTACGGCGCTCGTCTCGCCACAAAAAATCTCCATCCCATCGAGGGCCATTCCGCCGAAAGTTGTACTGAGCAGTTCGGCATCCCCGGCCCTTGGTATGAACGCCTGCCGCACTTCCGTATGAACTTCACCCCCAGCAGCGGCGCGGAGCTGCAATCGGAATACTTTGTTCCGCGCGCGAAAGCTTACCAGGCCATTCTCGCCGTCGAACAACTGCGCGACCGCATCACGCCCCTTCTCTTCGTCACCGAGCTTCGCACCATTGCCGCTGACAACCTGTGGATGAGCACTTGCTACCAGCGCGACTCCATGACCATTCACTTCACCTGGAAGCCGGAGTGGCCCGCCGTCAAAAAGGTACTTCCCTTGATCGAAGAAAAGCTCGCGCCCTTTGAGGCGCGGCCGCACTGGGCCAAGCTCTTCACCATGTCGCCTTCGCGCCTGCAGTCGCTCTATGTCAAATTGGCCGCCTATCGCGATTCGCTCAAGCACTACGACCCCTCCGGCAAGTTCCGCAATGCATTCCTCAACACGAATCTCTTCGCTTCCTAACATGGAAGAGATTTGGTTCGAAGGCCGTCGTCTATTCAGCTCGCAATGCTTCCATAGGATCGACAGACGCGGCGCGGCGCGCGGGTAGAAACGCAGCGATCAGAGCAGCGGCCAGGAACAGAGCAGCCACCGTCGCTATCACCGGCGCATCCACGGCGCGAACGCCGTAAAGCAGCTTTTGGACCACGCGGCCCGCTAGCAAGCTGACCATCAATCCCGAGGCCATGCCGTAGAAAACCGGCGCGCCGCCTTCGCCCAGCGTCAGCGAAAAGATTTGCCCGCGCGTGGCCCCGAGCGCCATTCGGACGCCGATCTCCTGCCTGCGCCTCGCCACCGAGTAACTCAACACGCCATAGATCCCGAGCATCGCGAGTAAGACAGCGGCGGCTGCAAACGCTATCAAGACGAATGTTTGAAAACGCTCCGGCGCGAGCGACTCCGTTAATTGCGAATCCAGCGTCTTGACGCGCGCGATCGTGACGTCCGGAGCTTGGCTCCAGATCGCTTGCCGCATGCTCGATAACAATAGATCCGCGGATTGTTTTCCCCGCGCCAGGAAAAACGTGGCGAACGGTGGCCGATCCTTGTAATGCGCATAAGCCATCTTGGCGGGAGCTGACTTGAGCGAAGTCGTGCGCGCGTCGGCAACCACGCCGATTACGGTGAACTTTCTTCCCTCCACTTCCACCTGGCCGCCCAGTGCGTCGCCGTTTGGCCACAGATTTCGCGCCTCGCCTTGCGAGAGAACAATGCTGTTCAGATTGCGGTCGCGTTCCTCGAAGAATCGCCCGGCAACCAGCTTTTCGTGAATGGTCTCAAAATATCCGGGGCTAATCCAGCGCAGATTGACCAGCGGTGTATTCTGTTGCGGTCTGTCTGTCCGCTGGAGCTCTTCGATCCATGATTCTCCTTCGAGCGGCATGGAGCTGACCAGCGCAGCCGATTCAACTCCGGGAATAGCTCGCAGATCCCGTAGAACGGCATTGTCGAAGACGACGCGGCTCCCGTCTGTGCCATATGTCTTGTGGGAAAGATCGACTTCGGCGACGGCCACATGTCCGGTTTTAAATCCTTTCTCCTGATACAGCAGATGCAGCAGGCTCTTTGAGAACAGACCCGTAAGCAACAGGAGTACGGTGCAGCCGAAGACCTGCAACCCGATCAGCCAGGTACGAAGTTGATGGCCTTGCCTGCTGCCGATCGTCCGGCTGTTGTTCGCCTGAAGAGCTGTCTGCGGATCGGAGTGCATGAATTTGAGCGCGGGTATCATGCCGAAGAAAATGCACGAGCCCAAAGTGAGCGCCAGTGAAAAGGCCAGCACTGTCGCATTGAGATGAACTTCCAATAAGCGCGGAAGATCGACCGGAGAGTAGTGCCGGAGTAAATTCAACGCGATCGTCGCAAGGGCAATCCCAGCCAACCCGCCCGCTCCCGCCAGCACCAGGTTTTCGGCGAGCGCGCTCGCGAGCAGCCGCCGTCTCGACGCGCCCAATGCGCTCCGCAGCGCGCCTTCGCGTTGCCGGACCACCGCGCGTCCGAGTTGAGCGTTTGCCAGATTAAGGCAAGCGATCAGCATCAGGCCGATCACTGCGGCCATCAACAGCCATAAACCGGTCTTCGAATCCCCCACCACCGCTTCCTGCATCGGTTGCACAAACGCCTGCAGCGCGCCCGGCCGCCTGTCGCCTTCGCTCGCTGGCATTTGCGCCAGGACTTGAGTTTCAATCGGGGCGAGTTGCGCATCGGCTTGTCTGATGCTGACGTCCGGCTTGAGTCGCCCGAGAGCGATCCAATTGCCGTAATCGCCATTCCAGCTAAATTCGTTCGCGTCTATAGCCGTGGGCAGGAAAAGCGCGGGTTCAGGTACGCTGCTGATTCCCTGCTTCGAGCGAAACGCTCGCAGCGCATTCGCATTTGGAAATCGGAATCCCTCGGGCAGAACCCCAATTACTTCGCAAGGCGTTTCGGCCACGCGGATGGTTTTGCCGATGACGTTCGGATCGCCCTGAAACAAACTTCGCCACAGCGGGTAAGACAGGATAGCGACATTGTCGCGGCCCGCAACGCCATCCTCCGGGCGAAAGGTGCGCCCCAGCAGCGGCCTTATCTGCAGAACGTCGAACAGGTTCGGTTCGGAAGTGACGCTGCCAACCAGGCGCGGGTGCTCAGCGCCAAGCGCCACGCCTCGTGCTCCTTGCCGCAGCAGGGTCAACCCGGCAAACACCGTCGCCCGTTCCTTCCAGAGATCCACATGCCGGGGATTGGGCCCCATGGAATCGCTCGACAAAACCCGCACGCGCTCCCAACCGGCAACCAGCTCGCCGCTATTACGATATGCGAGCGGCTTGAGCACAACCGAATCGACCAGCGTGAAAACCGCCGTGCTCGCCCCGATCCCGAGCGCCAGTGTCAACAGTGCAGTCAACGTGAATCCCGGAGTTTTCTTGAGCAGCCGGCATCCGAATTGCAGATCATTTACAAATTGCTCAACGCCGCTCCAGCCCCATGCTTCGCGGCTATTCTCCTCGTGGAGCGTCACGTTCCCGAATTGCCGATGAACCGTGGCGCGCGCTTCTTCTTCGCTTGCTCCTTGCTCTATAAGGTGCTCGATCTTTTCCTCGAGGTGCGCCGCCATCTCACCGGCGAGATCGCGGTCTACTCCCTTGCGTGCGAGCCAGCGTCGAATTAAATTCATGATTCCACCGGCCTCATCACCCGTCCGATTCCCGCCAGCAAACGATCGAACCCGGCAATCTCACGCCGCAGCCGTTTCCGGCCCGCGAGAGTGATTTTGTATGTCCGCACCCGCCTGTTTCTGGCCGAAATACCCCAAGCAGCTACCACCCAACCCTCCCGAAGCAGCCTCTGCAAAGCGGGATAGAGAGAGCCTTCTTCTACTTGCAGTACGTCTTCAGAAGTTTGCTGGATCGATTGAGCAATCGCATAACCGTGGAGCGAACCTCGTCTTAATGTCTCGAGGATCAGCATTTCGAGCGTCCCCGGCAGCAAGTCCCGTTGTTCATTCCTACGCTTCATCGTCCCTCATCATAGATCATCTATACCAAGATAACCTATGTAAGTGCAAATGGGTCGCGTGATACTAACGTCAGTCGCGAATCATTATCATTAAATCGAGTTGCCGCGTAAGTGGATGGTGTTCTGTTTATTGGCCGCCTTTGTGTCGTCACCGCCGCGTAGGGCATCGGCGCAGATGCGGATGGCCGGCCACGCCATGGAAACTCAGGAGGAGACGCCTCCCGGCCAATTGCCCGCGCCGCGCCGGATGACCGGTATCGGAAACGTCCACATGCGAATCGCCGCAACGCCCGAGGCGCAAGCCTGGTTCAACCAGGGATTGAACCTGCTCCACGATTTTTGGGATTACGAATCCGCTCGCGCGTTCGAACAGAGCGTTCGCCTCGATCCGCGCTGCGCCATGTGCTACTGGGGACTGTACGAGGCGGAGTCTTTTTATCACGGCACGGCTCGAGGCTACGCCGGCCAGGCCTTAGCGAAGGCCGTCAGTCTCAAACGCCACGCCGGCAAGCGCGAACGCCTTTACATCGAGGCGACTGCCGCCTACGAAAATGCCTTGAAGAGCGCCAATCCGGATGCGAGCTTCTCGCATTCGTTAGAGCTCTGGCGCGCGCTCGTCAGGAAGTACCCGAAAGATACGCAAGCGCGGATTTTCCTGTCTCGGCTTGTGGATCGCAAGGAATGCTTGGCGCTCTTGCAGTCTGTCCTCAAGGTCGAGCCCGAAAATTCGGCCGCAAATCACTATTACATTCATGCTCTCGAGGCGAGTGACCACCCCGAGCAGGCCCTGCATAGCGCGGAGATACTCCCCAGCCTCGCGCCGGCCTCGGGACACATGGTCCACATGCCCGGACACATCTTCTTTCGCCTCGGCGATTACGCCCGCGCGGAACAGGCGTTTATGGCCTCCATGCAAGTAGACGAGCGCTACCTGCGGGCGCAGCACGTTCAGCCCGATAACGATTGGAATTACGTGCACAACCTTATGTATGCGGTCGCCGACCTCATGGAGGAAGGCAAACTGCAAGAAGCGACCGCGCTCTCCGTGAAGCTCACCGCGGCGCGCGGCAAGCTCGAGTCCACGCTCTACATTTATTCCACCCGTGATTCGATCACGCGGCTCGATCCCCGCTTGCCCGTGGCGCTCCGAACTGCGGATTGGACGCAGGTTATGGAGCTGTTGAAGGCCACGCCGCCGCCCGCCGGACGGCCCAACCTCGAGTTTCTGGCGCGGCAGCTTGCCGGCTTTGCCGTCGGGATGCAGGCCATCGAAACTCACGATCTCTCGCAGGCCGAAGAGTCGTCAATTCGATTCGATGCCGAGCTATGGCGGATGTCTCAGCAGTTGAAGAACTCGCCGGGAATGCAAACGATGGCGGCAAACAACGCGCCCGCGGCCGGACCGCCCAAGCTGCAAGTACTGCCGGATGCCCTGCTGCAGCCGCTTTTGAGCAGTTTGTCGGTGATGTCGCTCGAATTACGCGCCGCGCTGCTGACGGCCCAGCGAAAGACGGATGAGGCGAAAAGCCTGTTCGCGAAGGCTGCGCAAGAAGAAAAAGCTCTCGGTTATCGCGAGCCTCCCAGTTACATTCGACCGGTCGGCGAAACCGAAGGCGCGGCAATGCTTGCATTCGGCGATTGGACCGACGCCAAAAGCGCTTACCAACAAGCGCTCCTCGAGCGGCCGCGATCCGGCCTCGTGCTCTACGGTATTGCCATGAGTAGCGAGAAGTCCGGCCATCCCGACGCTGCCGCGAAGCAGTATGCCGATTTTCTCGCGGCCTGGAAGGACGCCGATCCGGACCTCCCTCAACTGACGTACGCTCAAAGCTACCTCGCTGAAAAAAAACTAAGAAAAAAGAGCTAAGATTAAAACTGATTTCGAAGGGAGCCTGCATCGATGCGCAAGGCTTGGCCCGTTTTCCTGCTGCTTGCTCTGGCTGTTCAGTGTTCCGCTCAAACATCGGCGGATCCGCAATATGAGGGCTCGCTGGGCCCGGTATCCTACAACGGCGGATTTATTCTGAATTGGGACTCCCCGGCTTACACTCAAGTCTCGATTTACGGTCCCGATAGGAAGATCGAGTATTCGAATGCTCTTCGGACCTCCGACGGTTGGTTTTATGATGTCTGGGCGCTCGATTCCGATGGCATCGCCGCCCGCGGTTCCACGTGGCAGGGGCCCGGCAAACACGAAGGACGAATCGAACTGCTGGACCGTGCCGGGAAACCGGTACAGACCATCAAAACGGGCTCATACCTTCCCCAGCACGTGGTCTTTGCTCCGGACCACACGCTTTGGACCATCGGCTACGAAGAGGACTACGACTCGCGAGCGGAAGATTTTAACGTCCTCCGTCATTACGCGCGGAACGGTGAAGAAATCGGCCAGGGTCTTCCATGGCTGCAAATCGCAGTTGACTTCAACGCGTACTCGTCGTTCCAAGCGTGTCTTGGCTGTAACCAACTCTATGCCACGAACGACAGGATCGGCTTTTGGCTCCATCTATATGAAGGCCGCGGAACCTGGATTGAAATAAGCACCGCGGGGACTCTCCTCGGGAAATACGATCTCGGCAAATATCACGAGCTTTATTATCAGCCCCGAGCCATGACGGCTGGCGGCAGCGTGTATGCAAGGATTTTTAAGGAAGATCGATTTAACGGATGGGCTGTTCTGGACAGGTCGAAGAACCGTTGGCGTCGAGTCAGCGGCTATCCGAAGGGCGTAATCATCGGATCGGACCGAGAAAATATAATCTTCTCCCAGCATGACGGTGCTTGGACCGTTCTGCACTCCGTCTCGCCTGAGTCTTTGCGGGTTGAACCACTAAAGCAAGAAACGGCCGCGGTCGCCCCGCACGAATAGGCCTGCGTGAGCTTCACGTAGAGCTGGGGCTTCGTGGTCAAGCCCAAGATAGTTTTTTTAAGTCGCCCCTGATCCAACTATTGTGCGTTGCGTCAAGTCCGGTCGCATCCCCGCGTTGCCTGCTCTACTCGTACACTTCGCGCCGGTGAGCAATTCGCGTGACGCTCACCAGCTTTGCCGCGTCGTCGATCAGGTAAATCATTCGCCAGTCTCCGACTCGGACCCGCCATTGATCTTTGTACCCCTTCAGCTTTTTGCATCCTACGGGCCGTGGCGCTTCGCGAAGAGCTTCCAGTTTGCCGACCACACGCGCGAGCACGTTATCCGGCAACGCCTCAAGTTCCTTCCGAGCGGGCGGTTTTACCTCGACGCTGTAACTATTCACGCAGCCGGCCGCGTCTAACGAGGTCCGCTTTAATCTTTTCGAGCGGTACGCCCTTTTCCTTGCGCCGCGATTCCGATATCAGCCCGTCCCAGAAATCTTCCAGCGCACGACCGTACTTTTTCAGGTCGATTTGCACCGCCACTTTGTGGCCCTTTTCATCCGTGACGAACTGAATGCCGTTCATAGCTCTATTTTCTGTCAAACGAGGGTGTCCCCGCATCCCCCCTTCGTTTCAAGCCCCTGGCCTCTCCCCCGCCCCCGGGATATATTGAGAAATGCAGCGTTTCCCGAGCCATGAGCAATTGATCCAGCCCAATGGCTGGACCATTTGGTTTACCGGCCTTTCCGGCTCCGGCAAATCCACTCTGGCCACTGCCTTGGCATCTTATCTGGATCAAATCTCCGTCGAGTATGAAGTGATCGACGGCGACGAGACCCGCCGCGAGCTCTCTCACGACCTCGGATTCGGCAAGCAGGATCGCGACGAAAACATTCGGCGTATCGCTTACGTCGCCCGCTTGCTGAATCGCCACAATGTCATGTCCCTCGTCGCCGCCATCTCGCCCTATCGCGGCATCCGCGAAGAAGTACGCTCCCGCTGTCCGCGCTTCGTCGAAGTACACGTCGATTGTTCTCTCGACACCTTAATCGTCAGGGACCCCAAAGGGCTCTATAAACGCGCGCTGGCTGGCGATATTCTTCACTTTTCCGGCGTTTCGGATCCCTACGAAGCGCCGCTCAAGCCCGATATTTACATCAACTCCGGTACGCAGTCGGAGCGGCAAAGCTTCGCGATTCTGCTTTCCGGGCTCAAGGATCTGGGCTGCCTCCCGCGAAAGTCTGTCGCTGCGAAGGCCGAAAAAATGCGCGCTTAAGCGCGATTGCGCCTTTCGCCGCACTGGAAGAATGTCTTCACAAGCGCTGTTCATCTGTGGTAGACTGTCTGCTAGAAAGATGCCTCGATCGAAGCCGTATAAGGACCGCATTGAAATGATGCAAGGGACCCTGGACATGCTGGTCTTGCGAACCCTCCAGTGGGGTTCCCAACATGGGCACGGCATCGGCCAGGCGATCCGGGCCCGCTCGGACGAGGCCCTTCAGATCGAACATGGCTCTCTCTATCCTGCGCTTCACCGGCTTGAGCGGCAGGGATGGCTGAAGGCGGAGTGGAAGGCTTCAGAATCCAATCGACGAGCCAAATATTACAGCCTGACCCCAGCGGGGAAGAAGCAATTGATAACGGAAAAATCGAAATGGAACGCTCTGGTCCAGACCATCGCGCGCGTCATGAACCCCGTTTAGAGCCATCGTATGAAGTGGCTGTTCTGGGCAAAGCGCAACAAGAATCGTGAGAGCGACCTCGAAGAAGAAATTGAGGCCGACTTCGCTTTGGAAATCCAGCGGCGCATAGAAGCGGGGGCGACGCAAGAAGGGGCTGAGCTTGGTGCCCGTCGGGATTTTGGGAATATCGGTCGAATCAAGGAGGTCACGCGCGATATGTGGGGTTGGTCATGGCTGGATCGTATGGGACAGGATCTCCGCTACGCCGTGCGAATATTCGCCAAAGCGCCCGGTTTCACCATAACGGTGATCTTGACGCTGGCGCTTTCCATCGGCGCAAATACCGCGATTTTCTCAATAGTGAATGCGCTCATACTCAAGAGCCTGCCCTACTCGCATCCCGAGCGGATGGGCACGATCTACACGCGGATCGCCGGCTCGACGGCCTCCGATGATCGGCACAAGCTGGATGGCGAACAATGGGAGCTGCTGCGCGACGATGTCCCCGCGTTGCTCTCCGCTGTTGCAAGCCCGAGAACCTCTGGCGTGAATCTCCAAGCGAGATCCCATGCGCAGTATCTTCAGGCCGGCCGCATCTCGGCCCACTACCTTGATGTGCTGGCGATCCGCCCTATGATCGGACGCAATTTCTCGGAGGACGAGGATCGTCCCCACGGCCCAAAGTCCGCCATCCTGAGTTATAACTTGTGGCGAAATACCTTCGGCTCTAATCCCGATATTCTGGGCCGGGCCATTCTGTTGAGAGGCGAGCCGTACACCGTTATCGGCGTGCTCCCTGAAGGCGCAACCACTCCTTTGAATGCCGATTTGTATACGGCGCTTCAGCCCAGCCGCGCCGGCGAAGGAGGGGGAACCAACTTTGAGGACATCGTCCGTCTGCGCGATGGCGCGACCTGGCAGGAGGCGAACGCCCAGATCAACCGCGCCTGGTCCGTCCGCGCCGACCGCTATGAATTGCAGGACAACCCCGGCGCGCGGGTGACCTACTATTGCGTGGCGCTTCAAAAGGGGGAGACGGCTCAGCTGCGTCCTCAGGTTTTGGCGCTCATGCTCGCGGCGGGATTCATTCTGCTGATCGCCTGCGCCAATCTCGCCGGTCTGACGCTGGTGCGCATGCTGCGGCGCGCGCCTGAGGTGGCAACACGGCTGGCGCTCGGTGCCTCCCGCTGGCAGATTCAAAAGCAGCTCTGGGTCGAAAATCTTTTGCTGGCATTCGTGGGCGGAGCGGCCGGCGTCGCAGTGGGTTTCGCCGCTTTACGCGGCCTGCTCGTACTTCTGCCCGAACACTTTCTACCGGTAGCCGGCGTACCACTCGATAGCCGCGTGCTCGCGTTTACACTTCTCATCTCCCTCCTGACCAGCGTGCTGTTTGGCATGCTTCCCGCGCTTGCAACGCGAAAGTTCGATCTGCGCTCCGCCATGGCCACTCGTGCCGCAACCGGCGCCGACCCTTTACGCTTGCGGCAGGCCTTGATTGTCAGCGAAGTTGCCCTGACCGTAATGTTGCTCGCCGCTTCTGGCCTGCTCATCCGCACTCTGATTCACCTGGAGACGCTGCCGCCGGGGTTCAATCCCAATGGCGTAATGACCGGCAACGCCTCGCTCGACGATGTCCGCTTCCACGATCCCGCGGCCTTCAGAAAGTTATTGGATGAGAGTACCCTCGCGATGCGGCAGATTCCTGGCGTGCAACATGCCGCGGTCGGCCTGAGTCTGCCCTATGAGCGCGCAATGATTAACGGAGGGATGACCATCGCCGACGGCAAAGAAGCCGGAGAACCAGTCGTAATGGATGAGATATACATCACGCCCGGTTATTTCGAGACATTGCGGATCCCAGTCCTGCAAGGGCGCTCCTTCACCGAAGCGGACGGCCCGTATGCGCAGCACGTGGCTATCGTCAACCGGACCTTCGCGCGCAAATTTTTCCACGATGCAAATCCGGTCGGCCGTCACCTCGGCCATCACCCGGATGAGGACACCATAATTGTCGGGGTAGTGGAAGATGTGCCCGTCGCGCCGGGGGTAGATCCGGTTGTGCCGCTTACCGGCGAAGAGGCGATGTATATCCCTGCCGCGCAAGCGGATCCCCAGTTACTCTCGCTGGTTCACGTCTGGTTCCAGCCAAGTTGGATTGTCCGCACAGCCGGACCGGTGGAAAGGTTGACCGCCCAGATGCAGCGCGCGCTGGCGAGTGTCGATCCCAAGCTGCCCTTTTCCGGCTTCTACAGTATGCGCGACCTGCTGGCGAAGACCCTCGCGACACAGCGCGTCGAAGTGGCGCTCCTCAGCGCGATGGCGGCCCTGGCTCTGCTGCTGAGCGCGGTCGGAATCTTCGCGCTGGTAGCGAATATCGTGGCGCAGAAAACACGCGAAATCGGCATCCGCATCGCTCTAGGCTCTACCATTCGTCAAGCCATGGTCCATATCGGAACGCCCGGGCTACGAGCCGCGGCACTCGGACTCATCCTCGGTTTGATCTTGTGCGCCGGAGCATTGCGGGCTATGCACAGTGTGCTCTATGGCGTGGGCATCTATGACGCGCCCACAATCCTTACAGTCGTCTTGACGCTCGCATCTGTAACGCTCATTGCGACCACTGTGCCAACGCTGCGAATTGCAGCAATCGATCCTGCAAAAACGTTGCGGGATGAATAGGCGTTTATCGCCCATAGGCTTAAATCACTTGTCCGGCATGTCTCAAAACTCACACCCTATCTGAAACGTCACTCGGCGTCAGGGCTTCGGCTCGTTGCCGTTCGGCTTTTTGTTGTAACGCTCAAACATGGCGGCGATAATATCGGTGCTGGTGGGCCAATGGCCGCGTGTCTGGCCGGCATGGGTTTCATACTCCGCTAGGTGGTCGGGATCAGGCTGCACAACGCGGCTGCCCTTTAGAAAAAACAATCCCATCTTGTCCGTTGGCATACGGGTAACAAAGGCTTCGACTTCGCTGAGAACCTCGCGCAACCGCGTCATCGTCGCGGCAGGATCAAGCGGCGGATCGCTCGCAAGACGCCGGAAATCCGCCTCGGTGTAACGGGCCTGACGGCGAATTTCGTTGATGATCCCTTCGGGCGTGAAGCCAAGTGCTTTTCCGGCCGAGGCCCAGATAACCGCGCCGAGCGGCAAAACCCGGTCATGAATGGTCAATAGGTCCACAACGTCGCGTGGCTCCCGACATCCATACGCCGCGCTGACTTTATTCGTCGCGAGGTCAAGCGGGTGCAGGACATAGCCGAAAGTTTCATCGGGCATGGTCGGGAAGAAACGGAAATCGCTATCCACAACCCATTCCAGCTTTGTTGTGTCGCCGGATCGCGACGCCAAGAGTGCATAAATGCCGGGCTCGCGCCTCTGCCATTCGAGCGCGTAACCATGCTCTTGCAGAAGCGCGGCGTCTGCCTGCGCCGCCTGCGCTACGCGTTCTTCGCGGTCGTGAAAAACACCAATGTCGTCGGAATAGCGCGGCGCATCGCGGTTCAACGGCGTGCTGCCCGCAACGTAGCTTTCCGGGTCGCGGTGCGCGGCAAGCAGCCGGAGAATGTCTGTCTGGATTTTAGAGAGCGGCACGGCACGCCTTCTCGATCTTCTCAGCCAGTTGCCGGGCCTCGCGGTTACCCTCAACCCTCAAACTGTTCGTAATCGCCAGCGCGTCGGCAGCCGTCGGCTCAGGAACGGGTTTGCTGCTCCACAATGCCGACGCTCCAAATTTTTCAAAGGCGCGGCGGTAAAGGTCCGCAAAATCTTCCGGTTCGATCGTCGCATCGTTCATAGCGTCCTGTTTTTACCACGAACGGCCAACAAGCCGCGTCCGAAGACGCTCTTTTGCCCGAAAGCTACAGTCTCGCCTTGCCTGCCGTGATCCGCGCGGTGGGAATCGATCCGGTCACCATCCTGCGCGCCGAATAATCCGCCCGGATCTTGATGGTGCCGGCGGCAGGAGTTGAACCTGCGACCTACGGATTATGAGACCGTCGCTCTAACCACCTGAGCTACACCGGCAAACTATCAGCCTATCATTGCTTTACTGCTTTACGATCACCGAGTAAATCCGGTCCAGGTCCTCTTTCGAGTAGTATTCCACCTCGAGCCGCCCCGCTTTCTCCGACTTCGCCACCATCCGCACCCGCGTTCCCAACACCCTCGCCATTTCCTCCAGCGCGGCCCGGATGTTAGCATCCATTGGAGGAATTTCTCTTTTGAAATCCTTGGGCTGGCGTCTCTCCCCCGCGATAGTTAATGACTTAACTAATTGCTCCGTTTCCCGCACGGACAACCGCTTCTTGACGATCTCGTCACATACCTGCACTTGCGCATCGTCATTGGTGACGTTCAGCAGCGCTCGTGCGTGTCCCACGCTAATCTTGCCGGTCGCAAGCTCGTGCAAGACAAATCCGGACAGCCTTAATAGCCTGACAAAATTGGTGATGGTGGATCGGTCTTTTCCTGTCCTTTGAGCGATCTCCTCGTGCGTCAGCCCATGCTGGTCCATAAGGCTCTGAAACGCCGTCGCGATTTCCACCGGGTTCAGGTCCTCTCGCTGAATGTTTTCGATCAGCGCCAATTGAAGCAGTTCGCTCTCTTCTACGCTCCGGACCAATGCCGGAATCTCCTGCAGACCGGCTAATCCCGCAGCCCTCCAGCGCCGCTCCCCGGCAATGATCTTATAATTCCCTTCCCGCGTCCTGTATACGGTAATCGGCTGAATGAGTCCGTTGGCACGGATCGATTGGGCCAGTTCTTCGAGTTTCCCCGCATCGAAACTCTCTCGCGGCTGCTCGCTGTTCGGCTGGATCAGATCGAGCCGAATGTTTTGAAAGTCCTCAAACTGCTGTGGCAGCTTCGCCTTCGTCGATATGGTCGCATGCGCGGATTCGCTATCGTCGCGAACCGGTGCTCTTGAAGGAAGAAGCGCTGAAAGCCCCTTACCGAGCGCTCTGCGCTGACTCTGTTCGGCCTCTTTGGTCATGAGCCAAAATTTCCTTTGCCAGTTGAATATAGGCCTCCGCCCCACGCGAGCGCGGATCGTAAGCCAGAATCGGCTTGCCGAAGCTCGGCGCTTCTGCCAGACGGATGCTCCTCGGAATCACCGCTCCAAACACTTCCTTGCCGAAAAATTCGCGCAGATCGCCCTCTACCTGCCGTGTGAGATTGGTTCGGTCGTCGTACATTGTCAGCAAGACGCCTTCCACGCGCAAACTGCGGTTAAAGGCGTTCCGAACCCGCTCCACCGTGTCCAGCAATTGCGAAATGCCCTCGAGAGCGAAGAATTCGCATTGAATCGGGATCAGCACCGAATCGGAGGCGACTAACGCATTGAGAGTCAGCAGATCTAGTGCGGGCGGGCAATCGATCAGGATATATTGATACGCGTCCCGCTCCATCGCCAGCGCGATGCGCAGTTTTCCTTCTCTGTTTTCTACATCTACCAGATCCAGATTCGCAGCCACCAGGTTCTGGTCCGACGGAACCGCCCATAATCCTTCGAATTGCGTCGCTATAATTGCATCCGCGAGCGTGGCTTCGCCCAACAAGACATCATAAAGCGTCTTTTGCCCCGCCGGTTTCTCAATTCCGACCCCAGTGGTCGAATTTCCTTGCGGATCGGAATCGATCAGCAGCACCTTTACCTCGGAAGCCGCTAAAGCAGCAGCAAGGTTGATCGCCGTCGTGGTTTTGCCCACTCCGCCCTTCTGATTTGCGATGGAGATGACCCGCGCCAAGTTTTCCTAGGTATCCTGCTCTTTCAGAACCGCGACCGTAACGGAGCGGCGTTCAGAAAGACGATCCTAGCATGTTTCACGTGAAACATTAGAAAGGTTTAGATAAATATCTAAAACAGCGATGGCCGCAGGCGTTATCCCCGGAATTCTTCCCGCTTGCCCTAAAGTTGCCGGTCGCACCCTCGTCAATTTCTGTCGCGCTTCGTTGGACAGCCCCGGAATCCCCGCATATACGAATTCCTCCGGAATGCGCCGTCCCTCCGCGTCCGCAAGCTGCCGGATCTGTCGCTCCTGCTGGGCCAAATATCCCGCGTATTTGATCTCTGTCTCGATCGTTGTCAATACTCCATGCGCCAGCTTCTCGCCAGTTCGCTTCACAATCCAGCCTTCCAGTCGCACAATCCGCGATTCCGGTCGCCTCAGCCACACCGCTAACGTTGGGTTGTCTCCTTCTGTCAGTCCGCTCAACTCCGGAACGCTCCCCACCCGGGTCCGTTCCAGTAATTCCAGAATGCCCCGCTTTTGCTTCCGCTTCTTCGCGAAACGCTTCCATCGCGTATCGTCAACCAAACCAGCCCCTCGTCCTACCGGTGTCAATCGCTCGTCCGCATTGTCAATCCGGAGCTGTAGCCGAAATTCCGCCCGCGAAGTGAACATCCGATACGGCTCGTCCGCTCCCTTGCTCACTAAATCGTCAATCAAAATCCCCGCATACCCCGCGCTTCGCCCAATTACCAGCTCCGCGAGTCCCTTGACCTTGGCAGCCGCGTTCAGTCCTGCAAGCAGCCCTTGGCAGCCCGCTTCCTCATAACCCGAGGTCCCGTTGATCTGCCCAGCCAGAAACAAGCCCGCAATCGACTTCACCTCCAGCGAATGCCTCAGCTCCCGCGCGTCGATCGCATCATATTCAATGGCGTATCCCGGCCGAATCATCTCCGCGTCCTCAAGCCCCGGAATCGACGCGACCATCGCGGCCTGAACGTCGATGGGCATGCTCGTGGACATGCCGTTCACGTAGACTTCGTGTGTATCCAACCCCTCCGGCTCCAGAAAAATCTGATGCCTACGCTTTTCCGGAAACTTGACGATCTTGTCTTCGAGAGAAGGGCAGTAGCGTGGCCCGATTCCTTCAATCTGGCCGCTATAGAGTGGCGAGCGGCTAATGCTCTCCTGAATGACCCGCTGCGTCTCTTCCGTCGTGTAAGCCAAATGACAGCAGATCTGCGGTCGATCAATACTCTCGGTCAGAAACGAGAATGGCGTCGGCGTCTCATCGCCCGGCTGTTCCTCAAATCGCGTCCAATCGATTGTTCGTCCATCCAATCGCGGCGGCGTACCCGTTTTTAGCCGCGTCCACTGCAATCCCAGCGTCCGAAGCTGGCCGCCTAGTGTATTCGAGGGCGCTTCGCCATTCCGCCCGCAGGCATACTTCTGCTCGCCCACGTGCGCCAATCCATTGAGGAAGGTTCCGGTGGTCACCACCACCGCTCCAGTCAGCAGGTCCCGCCCGTCCTTCAATCGCACCCCTGCGATCCTGCGGGGGAGTTCGTTCCGTAAAAACAGTAGTTCCCCAACCTCCGCCTGCAGTATTCTCAAATTCGGCTCGTTTTCGAGCCATTCCCTCATCCGGATTCGATACTGCTTCTTATCGCACTGCGCCCGAGGCGACCAGACCGCCGGCCCGCGGCTCGTATTCAGTAGCCGAAACTGAATGCCCACCGCATCGGTTAACTCGCCCATCACGCCGCCCAACGCATCGATCTCCCGCACCAAATGCCCCTTCGCAATCCCGCCAACTGCCGGATTGCACGACATCTGCGCGATCAGGTCGAGGTTCATCGTCACCATCGCGGTCTTTAGTCCCAGACGGCCGCAGGCCCGCGCTGCCTCGCAACCGGCATGCCCGGCGCCCACCACGATGACGTCGTATTTCTTCTGCATCTGAACTGAACCGCGCGCGGAGGTGCCATTTGGGCCAAGCGGCAGTCCCGTTAGCTATTCTAGCTTTTTGAAGATCCTCATAGTCGGCGGCGGAGGTCGCGAACACGCTCTCGCCTGGCGACTCTCCCAATCTCCCAATGTAAAGGGAATTGTCGTGAGCCCCGGCAATCCCGGCATCGCCCAGCTTGCCGCTTGCATACCCGCGCCCGAACACGTCTCCGGCTATGCCGACATCGCCCAAACTCACGGAGTCGATCTGACTATCGTCGGCCCCGAAGCCCCGCTGGTCGCGGGCATCGTCGATCATTTCCATAGCCTACGCCTCAAAATCATCGGACCTACGCAAGCGGCTGCGCGTCTCGAAGGCTCCAAGCTCTTTGCGAAAGAGTTCTTTGCTCGCGCCGCCATCCCCACCGCCCGCTCTGCCTCCTCGCTCCAGCGCTTCTCTTTTCCAGTCGTGATTAAAGCCGACGGTCTCGCCGCGGGCAAAGGCGTGGTCATCGCCGGCGACAAAGCCGAAGCCGAGCAGGCCATTGCGCGGCTCGGCCCAAACCTAGTCATCGAAGAGTTTCTCGAGGGCGAGGAAGTCAGCTTCATCGGCTTGAGCAACGGCCATCTGCTTCTTCCTTTCGCTCCCACTCAGGATCATAAGCGCGCCTTCGATGGCGATCGTGGCCCGAACACCGGCGGCATGGGCGCATACTGCGATGCGCGCATTCTTACCCCCGGCGAGAGCGGGGAAGTCATGGAGCGCATCATGCTTCCCGCCATCGCTCAGATGCGCAAAGAAGGAACTCCCTTCACTGGCTTCCTCTATGCTGGGCTGATGATGACTGCCGAAGGACCGAAGGTTCTGGAGTTCAATGTCCGTCTCGGCGACCCTGAAACTCAGGCTCTCATGCACAGCTTGCGAGGCGATTTCGCCGAATTCCTCAGCATGGCCGCCTATGGCGTCGGAACTGTTTCGTCTCGCGCCTGGGCCTCGCCTTCCGTGTGCGTGGTCATGGCCGCCGAAGGCTATCCCGACCATCCCCGGACTGGAGACTCAATCGCCGGCATCGAAGATGCCGAAGCCTCAGGCGCAACCGTCTTTCACGCCGGAACCAAGCTTGACGGTGATGGGCTTGTGACAAATGGCGGCCGCGTTCTTGGTGTCACTGCCGGAGGCGCAACCTTGCAAGCTGCCATCGATAATGCCTATCGGGCCGCCGGGAAGATTCACTTTGACGGCATGCATTACCGTCGAGATATCGGGCAAAAAGGTCTCCGACGCTGGTAGACTGCGAAGAAGAAGATCGGGGACGTAGCTCAGATGGATAGAGCGGCCGCCTCCTAAGCGGCAGGTCGGCAGTTCGAATCTGCCCGTCCCTACCAGTCCGAAATTAACGTTTACAGCAATCCTGAGGAGGCTCTCTATCTATGCCTGGCGCTAATGCCACGTCCGCGTTTCCGTTCCAGAAACTGAAGACCGCTCTGTTCGCGGCCGCTTTTTTATTGTGCAGTCCGGCTGCGTCATTCGCCCAGCGCGCCACTGAAACCAGCGGCGAAGCCAATCTCATCTTGCCCGACCTCAGCCAAGCGACATTCTTCGGAGGCCTCATCGATGGCCGTTCGCTCCTCTTATACAGTTTCTTCTTCGTCGTTCTCGGTCTTCTGTTCGGCATCGTCGCTTATTACCAGCTCAAGCACCTGGTTGTTCACAGATCCATGCTGGAGATTTCGGAGTTGATCTATGAGACCTGTAAAACCTATCTGGTCACCCAAATCAAGTTTCTGGTCATCCTCGAAGTGTTCATCGGCGTGATCATCGTCTTTTACTTCGGCGTCCTCGAGCACTTTGCCGCCATCAAGGTCTTCATCATCCTGCTGTTCAGCGTCATCGGTATCTGCGGCAGTTCCGGCGTCGCCTGGTTCGGAATCCGGGTGAATACCTTCGCCAATTCCCGCACCGCCTTCGCCAGCCTGCGCGGCAAGCCGTTCCCCTGTCACGAAATCCCGCTCAAAGCCGGCATGAGCATCGGCATGCTGCTGGTCAGCGTCGAGTTGGTCCTCATGCTGATCATCCTGCTCTTCATTCCAGGAAGCTACTCCGGACCTTGCTTCATCGGCTTCGCCATCGGCGAGTCGCTCGGCGCAGCGGCTCTTCGCGTAGCGGGCGGCATCTTCACCAAGATCGCCGACATCGGCGCGGACTTGATGAAGATCGTCTTCAAGATCAAGGAAGACGATGCCCGCAACCCCGGCGTCATTGCCGATTGCACCGGCGACAATGCGGGCGATTCCGTCGGCCCCAGCGCCGATGGTTTTGAAACCTACGGCGTCACCGGCGTGGCGCTCATCACCTTCATCGTGCTTGCGGTTCGCAACCCGCTCATCCAAAGCCAGCTTCTCGTCTGGATCTTCGCCATGCGCGTCATGATGGTGATCTCCTCCGGCGTGTCTTATTTCCTCAACGCCGCCTTCGCCAAAGCCAAGTACGCGAATGTGGACAAGATGAATTTCGAGACGCCTCTCACCAGCTTGGTTTGGCTCACTTCTCTGATCTCGATCGGAGCCACCTACATCGTTTCCTACGCCATGATCCCCGACCTCAACGGCGATACCTCGCTTTGGTGGAAGCTATCGAGCGTCATCACTTGCGGAACGCTCGCCGGAGCCGTGATTCCCGAGTTCGTCAAGGTCTTCACTTCCATGGATTCGCGGCATGTGCGCGAAGTGGTCGCTTCCTCCCGCGAAGGAGGCGCGTCCCTCAACATCCTCTCCGGCTTCGTGGCTGGCAACTTCAGCGCATATTGGATCGGGACCGCCATCCTGGCGCTCATGGCCGCCGCTTACGGCTTCAGTACGGCGGGCATGGAAT
>Ga0208220_1000178_pt1 | contig 25501 bp, 23 predicted proteins | sample NGESurdeep092012_9_FD_184484 | JGI IMG/M metagenome (GOLD analysis project Ga0208220, IMG submission 184484) | Arctic peat soil microbial communities from Barrow, Alaska - NGEE Surface sample F53-1 deep-092012 (SPAdes) | ecosystem: Environmental > Terrestrial > Soil > Wetlands > Peat ...
GTCGAGGGCGGCGGCGACGAGCTTCATCTCGGTCTGGACGGCGGCGTTCGCGAGCTGGACCTGGTGACTGAACGACCGCAGGCGGGTCAGCGAGGTCAACCGGGCCTGCTCGGCGGTCACCGTGATGCGGGCCTGATTGGCCTGGATCAGCCTTTTGCGACCGGGGCGATGCCGGGCGGGAACGAGAACGCCGCCAGGCTCCGGCCGAGCGCGCGCTCGGCCGCGACCTCCGACGTCAGCGCCGCCTCGGCGACGGCGGCCCCGGTCCCCAGCGTGTCGTCGACCGACACCGCGAAGGTGTTGCTGTTCAGCGTAAGGAGCGCGGGCAGCATGAAGAACAGCGGGACCGGCGCCGGGAGGCCTAGGAGGACGAGCGCGACGGCCTTCCGCTTGATCCGGGAGCCGCCGAACTTGAAATCGACGTCCATCCACTCGTCGACGCGGCTCTTGGCGGTGCGCCGCTGCGTCGGGGGGGCGGCGGCCGTCTTCCCGGCCGTCTTCCCGGCCGGCTTGGCCGCCCTCGGCGGGGTCGCGGGCGGGGCTGCGGGCGGGGCCGGCCATGTGTCCGCAGGGGACGTCGGCTGGTAGTAGTAATCCCGGGCCCACGACTGGTCTGGTTGGGGGCCGACGCTGTTCCTGGGCATCGCGTGAGCTCCTTCCCTTCCCCGCTATGGCTTCTGCAGTTGCTGGTGCGCGACGGGCGCGTCGGGCTGGCCCGGGCCCTGATCTTCCTGTCCGCCGTTGGGGCCGGTCTCGCCCACGCCGGTCGCCCGGAAGACGAAGAACTTGGCTCCATGCAGCGCCACCTCGCTGGCCCCGGCCGCCAGGGCGAGCACGACCATGGCGGCGGTGAAGATCGTCATCACCCGCACGGCCGCGTGCTGGCGGGACTTGCCGTTGGGCTTGGCCCCCGGCCGGGCGGTCGGCGCGGCGGCGGGCTGGCGGGCCGGTCCTGCGCCGGGCGCGGTGGCCGGCCGGGCCCGGGGAGCCCCGGCCGGCCTGGCCGGTGCCGCCGCTGCGGGTTCGGCGGCGGGCGCAGAGGCCGGCGCCGCGGGGCTGAGGTTCTGCGTGACGTACGCGGCCATTCCGGTCAGGTCAGCCGTCAGCTTCATCATGGTCGCCCGAATCTCGGCGGCCTGGAGTTCAGCCGCCTCGATCGTCAGCGCAGCCTGTTCCCCGGTCCGCCGAACGATCTCGGCGGCTTCCTTCTGCGCGTCCGCCAGCGAGCTCGACGCCTGGCTGCGCGCCCGGTGGAAGATCTGGGCCGCCTGCTCGTTGGCGTCATCGATAATCCAGCTCGCCAGCTGCGATGACCCGGCGTCCCAGATCTGCTCGCGGGCGGGCTGGGCGTAGGCGACGTCCTGCTGCCCCCAGTTGGCCACGTCGGTGATCGTGTCCTGCATGATCGGCGCCGGGTAGAAGTCCATGTCCCGGTGCAGCGGGAGATCCCTGCGCGGAGCGAGCGTGTGCGGAGGGGCGTCGGCGCGGGGCGGGAAATCGGACTGGGGGGTGAAGGGCGGTCGCACCCGGTTCGGCAGCGGCGGCGCAACCGCCGCCCCGGAAGGACGCTGGTCGATCACTGGGTCTTCGCCGGGCCAGGGCGCAAACTGAGACTCGGGCCAGCTGGGATGGTCGGGATGAAGCGCGTACTGGCCGTAGGCCGCCGGCTGGCCGGGGTAGTCGCCCTGGTAGGGGGTCTGGCCGGGGTACGTGCCCTGATAGGGGGCCTGGCCGGGCTGGCCGGGGTAGTCGCCCTGGTACGCGGGCTGCTCGGTCCAGGCTGGGTACTCGCCTTGATACCCGGGCTGCTCGGTCCAGCCGGGATATCCGGCCTGGTACGCGGACGGTCCGGTCCGCTCGGGCTGCTGCTGTCCGGTCCACTCGGGATACTCGGGCTGCCGCTGTCCCGCCCACCTGGGGTCGGCGTACTCGGCCTGGTACGCAGGCGGCTGAGTCCAGCCGGGGTGCTCGGCCTGGTAGTAGTCGGCCTGGTAGACGGGCGGTCCGGCGTCCTGGTAGCCGGGTGGCGGGGCGTCGGGCCAGCGTGGATACGTCCTGGCGTGGGCGGGACCCCGCCGCCCGTCGCCCCGTTGGCGACGGCTGCCAAAGTCCTCGTCGGCGATCGTCATCTCCGTCCCCTCTTCCGGTAACGGTAGGGCCACCCAGGGCTATATCAGTCGTATAACGCCGGACCGGAAACGATGACCGGGTTAGGTTCGCGAACTGATGGTGACACCTATCGGGTGAAGATGTGACGGATCTTGCGAAGACGTAAGTTTTTGAACTGCATAACGGTGATAGTCGTGGTAGGGGCCCTGCGGGCACTCGGCCAGACGGCACCCCGCGAGGCGCCGTCTGCACGTCGAGGACCTGTTCTTACGCTTTTCTTACGGACACATGTCTCAGGGCATGCATATCTCGGTGCGATAACACCAGAGGTAAAGCCGACGACTCTCCGTATTTCCAAAAGATAACGCTACTGGCGGCCCGATGCAGGGCCGCCATCTCAGGAGGTGGCGCTGTCCGCGCGGTGCGGCAGCTTCCAGCCCGGTCGGACGAAGTGGCATGTGTACCCGTTGGGGTACTTCTCCAGGTAGTCCTGATGCTCGGGCTCGGCCTCCCAGAACGGCCCGGCCGCGGTCACCTCGGTGACCACCTTGCCCGGCCACAGGCCGGAGGCGTCGACGTCGGCGATCGTGTCCTCGGCGGTCTGCTTCTGGGCGTCGCTGAGGTAGAAGATGGCCGACCGGTAGCTGGTCCCGATGTCGTTGCCCTGTCGGTTCAGCGTGGTCGGGTCGTGCACTTGGAAGTAGAACTCCAGCAGGTCCCGGTAGGAGATCTGCTCGGGGTCGAAGATGATCTCCATCGCCTCGGCGTGGCCGTGGTGGTTACGGTAGGTCGCGTTCGGCACGTCACCGCCGGTGTAGCCGACCCGTGTCGAGATCACCCCTGGACGCTTGCGGATGAGGTCCTGCAAGCCCCAGAAACAGCCGCCGGCGAGGATTGCCTTCTCGGTCGCCATGATGCTCCTTCGCCAATCGCGCGGGCGCCCGCCGGGTGCGAGCGCACAGTTCAGATACCCTGTTCAACCCCGCGCCGCCCACCGCTATTTCACTCGCCAAACGGGCCTGCGGAGTAGCCCGCAGCGGGGTCTAGGTCACTTTTCCATGCCGAGGAAGCTCCAGGCCTGGGGGAAGCTGCCGACGCCGATGGCCCGGCAGATCTTCTGCGCGGCCATGCTGACCGCCTCGGTGAAGGTGGGGAAGGCGAGCTGGAGCTCGGCCACCTGCTCCACCCGCAGTCCGGCGGCCATGCAGGCGGCGACGGTCTGGACGGTTTCCGCCGAGTACTCGCCGAGGACGTGAGCGCCGAGGATGAGGTGGGTCCGGCGGTCGGCGATGAGCTTGCAGAAGCCGTCAGGGCGCCCGTCGGCGACGGGCCTGAGCAGATCGTCGTAGCGGGCGACGCCGACGACCACGTCGTGGTCCTGCGCTGCCTGGGCTTCGGTGAGGCCGACCCGGCCGTACTCCGGGTCGGTGAAGCTGCCGCTCGGGACCACGTCGTAGGTGGCCTGCCTGGCCGGTCCGAGCACCGCGTTCCTGGCGGCGATGCGGCCTTCCTGCCTCGCGCTCTGCACCAGCATCGACTGGCCGTTGACGTCGCCGACGGCGAAGATGTGGCCGACGTTGGTCCGCAGGTACTCATCGACGGCGATCACGCCCGGTTCGGCGCGGACCCCGGCCGCCTGCAGGTTCAGCCCTTCGACGCTGGCGGGCCAGCCGACCGCGAAGAACACCGCGTCGGCCCCCGTCTGCCCGAGGGCCTGACCGGTTCGGTGGTCAAGGTAGATCGACCCTTCTTCCCGGTGCAGGGCGGTGACGAAGGTATCCGTGGCCACCGTCATCCCGCGGTCGCGGAAGGCGCGGCCGAGCTCGGCCGACACGTCCGCGTCGGCCGACGGGATCAGGCTGGGGCCGGCTTCGAACAGGGTGACGGCGACGCCGAAGTCGTCGAAGACGGACGCGATCTGGCAGCCGGTGTCCGCTCCGCCGATCACCGCGACCCGCTCCGGCAGGCTGTTCAGCGAACGGATGTCCTCGTAGGTGAGCGCCAGTTCGGCGCCGGGGATCGGGAGACGGGCCGCGTGCCCGCCGACGGCGAGGATGATCCGGTCGGCGGTCCAGGCCCGGCCGTCGCGTGCGGTCATCGTGTGCGGCTCGGCGAAGCTGACGGGACCGAGATACTCGATGAGGTCGACGCCGCGCCGACGGATATGGCCCGCCACATCCTTCTTCTCGTGGGCGTAGCGAGCCACCCGCTCGCTGTTGGCGAGCACGGCGGGCAGGTCGGGCACGGGCGCCGCCCCGGTCAGGCCGAATTGCGCCCAGGACGACCAGTCGCGGGCCAGCCGGGCCGCCCGGGCCAGCGTCCGCACCGGCGCCGGCCCGGAGTTGAGGCTGGTCCCGCCGACCTGGGCCGCCTCGAGCACGGTCACCCGCGCGCCGAGCTCGCAGGCCTGCAGGGCGGCGGTCACGCCGGCCGGCCCGCCGCCGACCACCAGGACGCTCAGGTCGGAGGTCATGGCCGGGACCGGGCCGTCTGGTCGGGGCCCGCAGCGGTGGCCGCGTGCAGGTCGGGCCCGGCCGACAGCGCGCCGCCGCTGCGGCGCTCGTCCTCGCGGATCAGGTGCATGACCGCGTTGATGAGCGCCAGGTGCGAGAACGCCTGCGGGAAGTTGCCCAGCTGGCGACCGGAGTGCGCGTCGATCTCCTCGGCGTACAGCGACAGCGGGCTGGCGTACGACAGCAGCTTCTCGCATAGCGCCCTCGCCCGGTCCACCTCGCCGATCTCGGTCAGCGCCGACACCAGCCAGAACGAGCAGATCGTGAACGATCCCTCCTCGCCGCTGAAGCCGTCGTCGGTCTCCTCGACCCGGTACCGGAGCACCAGTTCGTCCTCGGTCAGCTCGTCGGCGATGGCCAGCACGGTCGCGCGCACCCGGGGGTCGTCCGGCGGCAGGAACCCGAGCAGCGGTATCAGCAGCGCCGAGGCGTCCAGGGCGGTGGTCCCGTAGTGCTGGCAGAACACGCCGCGGTCGTCGGTGCCGTTGGCGCAGATGTCGGCGTGCATCTCGTCGGCCGCCTCGCGCCAGGCGGCGGCGTGGTCGGCGTCGCCGCGCAGCAGGGCGAGCTTGGCGCCGCGGTCGGCCGCCACCCAGCACAGCACCTTGGACGCGGTGAAATGCCGGGCCGGGCCGCGCACCTCCCACAGCCCCTGGTCGGGATCGCGCCAGTGCGCGATGGCGGCCTCGACCTGGCGCGCCAGCATCGGCCAGCGGCGCTCGTCGAGCCGGTCGCGGGACCGGGTGTGCAGGTAGACCGAGTCAAGCAGCACCCCCCAGACGTCATGCTGGCGCTGGTCCCAGGCGCCGTTGCCGATCCGGACCGGGCGGGCGCCCTCATAGCCCGACAGGTGATCGAGAACCTCCTCGGTCAGCTCCCGCTCGCCGCCGATCCCGTACATGATCTGCAGGTCGGCGTCCTGCTCGGCGAGGTCGGTGATGAAGTAGAAGAAGTCGTCGGCCTCCCGGTCGAAGCCGAGCGTGTACAGGCCCCAGAGCATGAAGGTCGAGTCCCGCAGCCAGGTGTAACGGTAGTCGTAGTTGCGCTCGCCGCCCGGCGTCTCCGGCAGCGACGACGTCGCCGCCGCCATCAGCGCCCCGGTCGGGGCGTAGATCAGGCCCTTCAGCGTCAGCGCGGACCGCGCCAGGTACTCCCGCCAGGGGTGGTCGGGGAAGGCGCCGCGGCTGATCCACTGGTGCCAGAAATCGGCCGTCCCGGCCAGCCGCTCATGGGCGTCGGCGAACGCTTCCGGCGGTACCCCGTCGCCCCACGACAGCGCGCAGAACACCTGCTGGCCGGCCCGCAGGCGCCGTCGGGCGATCGCCCGAGGGCCCTCGAAGCCCAGGTTCAGGTCGGTGGTCAGCCGGAACTGCGGCTGATCGCCGAGCAGCGCCTCCGCCTCGCCGTAGCCGTCGCCTGAGTGTCGCCAGGTGCCGCGCTGCCGTCCGTAGTCGAACGCCGGCTCGCACTCGAGCGCGAAGTCGATGAACCCGTTCAGGCACCGCACGGTCCGCAGCAGCACCCGGTCGGCGGCGTGATCGACCGGCGCCCGCTGGTGCCCGTCGAAGCGGCGCGACTGGTGCCGCCACGGACCGACCAGCAGCACGTCGCGGACCACGGCCCAGCCGCCCGGAGTGGCCCACGTCGTCTCGAGCACCATCGTGCCCGGCAGATACCGTCGCCCGGCCGGAACGGTGACGTCGGCCGGCCCCAGCCGGAATGAGCCGGCCCCGCGGTCGAGCGCCGCCGCGAAGATGCTCGGGCCGTCCATGCGCGGCAGGCACATCCACTCCACGTTGCCGCTCGGGGCGACGAGCGCGCACACCTCGCAGTCGGACAGGAACCCGTATTCGGCGATCGGGGGGAACGGGCTTCCGTTCACCGTCGAATGGGCCGGATGCGGACCTCCGGCCAGCACGTCAGTCACCGGGCACACGCTCCCTCGCCGATCGCGGTCACGCAGGCCGTCCACCGCGAAGCTCATGCCACGGCCGCCGATGCGGCCTGCTGCGCTGATGTGGTCCTGCCCAGCAACCTGCCATCTGTCACTCAACGGAACAGTTCTTTCACGCAGTGCAGCGTGGCGACGTCTGCCCATGCCTCGCCCCCTCCCAGGCGCGGGAGGGGCGAGCGACAGTCGTTTCCCAGTTAGGGCGCGACTCCAAGCTGGCTAGCCCATCCAGAGAGCTCGTAGACCTCGACGCCGCCTGCGGCCGGGATAGCGGACTTGGCGCGCACGGGGTTAGAGGTGTACGCGAGCAGCTTGGCGGTACTGGGCTGGATGATCAGGTAGTCTCCGCCACCGTCGCCGATCGCGACCCCGACGCGGCCCAGCGGGTCGGTAACCCCCGGCACGATGCTCAGCCCGGGCTCCTCCGCGAGCAGCTGGTAGATCGCCGCCCTGGTGCCGGGCCGCGACGGGGCGGTGAGCAGGACATCGGCCCACTGGACGAGGTACTGACCGAAACTCGGATCCGGGAACCCGACGGCGCCGGCCTTGTCCGGCTCGTGGACCCACATTCTCCCCAGGGTCTTGCCGAGCAACTTGGCCGTCGACGGCAGCCTCTGGATGCCCGCCAGGCTGAGCTGGTAGCTACCGACCCCCCAGTGCACGGTCATCGAGTAGTCGCTGGTGACCGTTCTCGTGACGCCGAACCCGGCGGCGGTCGAGAGCGGAGGCTTGCCTGCGGCCACCCAGCGGGCCTTATCGGCGGCCGACGCGAAGGTGACCACCAGATCCTCGTTGACGATGGTCCGAACGTGGTTCTGGCCGGTCCAGGTCTCTTCGGTAGCCGCGTACGTGGCGCCAAAAAACAGCGCTTTCACGCTCTCCTTCGTAGGGCCACCCGATCTCCCTCCCGCAGGCTCGAAGTCGCGCTCCTTGGCGTACCAGTAGGTGCCGGTTGCCGCCGCCGAGCGCGCCGCCATGGTGGCGCTGGCCAGCAGGACGGCGCGGGCGTTTGGTGCCGCCGCGGACGAGTTCGGCAACGCCGCCGCCTTATCGGCCGGCGACGCTGCCTTACCGGTCGGCAAGGTCACCATGACCGCGACCGCTGCGGCCGCGCCGACGGCCACCACCCCGCCGGCCAGCACCGGCCAGCGCCCCTCGCGGGTGTGCACCCGGTGTACCCGGGCATTCCTGGCAGGATGCCCCTCAGCGGCCATCTTCGCCAGGTCATCGTGTCGGTTCCTGGCATATCCGTCCTCGGCAAGACGGTTCAGCATGGCGGGCTCGAGACCGGCCACGATCTTGTCTAGCTTGTTCATGTCTATTTCCTCGTGATCGAAGGGCTGGGTGAGCGGAACTGTGCCCTCGGACGGAACCCCGGAGCGGGTTCGGCGGACTGGATAGCCTTGTCGAGCCGCTGCCTGGCACGGGAAAGCCGTACCGTGAATGCCCGCGTCGAACAGCCCACGACTTCGGCCGCGTCCGCAGTGTCAAGGCCGTGCCAGGTCACGAGCGTGAGCGCCTCGACGTCGCGCGCCGGGAGCGAGGCCAGCGCGTCCAGCGCCGCCGCTCGCTCGACGACCGAATCCCCTGTATCGGCCGTGAACCCGTCGGCCGCGCAGGACAGTACGGTCAATCGCGCGATGAGTTCCCGGCGTCGCAGTCCCGCTGTGACCTGTTTCCTGAGCAGGTTCCGCGCGACCCCGAGCAGCCACGGCAGCGGTGGATCGGGAATCGCGGGAAACCGCCGCCAGGCAATCAGGAAGGTCTCGCTCGCCACGTCCTCGGCGGTGCCTTGCTCTGCGTGCTGCAGGGAGTACCGAAGAACGTTCCGGTAGTAGTGGTCATATACATCGGCGAACCGCTCAAGCGGGTCGTCCACTGGCACCTCCTTCGCTAGTTGGTATTTCGGTCGCACGGATTGGTGCGGCCGTCATCCAGTAGTCCCTCGGAGGCCCCGAAGATCACACGCAACTGGGAACCATGCCGGACGATCAGCAGTCAGCAGCCTTCGCGACGGGTCGGGGCGTAGCATGGGTCCCTGCTCTGGCGTTTAGCGCGCCGCCGGTCTCGGGGAGTAGGGGCTCGTGGACATCACCCAGCTGATCCTTGACGATCACCATGAGCAGCGCCGGCTGTTCTCGATCCTGGAGCAGATAGACCGGTCGGACGCCGGGACGCTGTCGGCCGTGTGGTCGCGGCTCGGCTCCTTCCTCGAGCTGCACGCGGCCGCCGAGGAGGCGATCTTCTACCCGGCGCTGCTGCAGGTCGGAATCGCCGCCAGGCGCAGGACCGGGGTCGAGGAAGAGACGCTGGACGCTATCGGCGATCACAACGAGATCAGGGACGCGGTCGCGGAGGCCGCGCGGCATCCGGTCGCCAGCGACGGCTGGTACGCGGCCGTGGCCGGGGCCAACCTGGCCAACGGCGACCACATGGCCGAGGAGGAACGCGAGGGCCTGACCGATTTCCGCCGCCTGGCCGGGCTGCAGCAGCGGCACAGCCTCGCGGTCGCCTTCGCCGCCTTCGAGGCGCGAAACTACGCCGGCGTCCGGCCGGTGGACAAGGACCCGGCCGCCTACGTCAGCCAGGCCGAGGCGGGCGCGGCGCCGGCCAGCGACGGATCACTGAACATCGGCGGACTTAAATAACCAGCATGGCGCGCGCGGTCGCCGCAGTCGCGGCGCTGTGCTCGGTCGGGGCGCTGTCGGTCGCGTGCTCGGCGACGCCTACCCCCACCGGGCCCGCGCCGGTCACCACGACCCCCTCGGCCAGGCCGACGGCCTCGGCTGCGCCGACCGGGCCGACCGCCTCGGCCCGGCCCACCGACGCCGGTACCGCGTTCACGGTCAGCGGCGACGACCCGGTGACGCCCAACGGCAGCCAGGACACGTACGCGGACGTCCCCGGCGCCAGCTGTGACAGCGCTCAGCTCAAGGCCGACCAGTCCGTGGGCGCCTCGGTGGCCGGCGGGTTCGCGCTGGAGGGGTTCCCGGCCGCGTCCGACCTGCTCACGCACTTCCTCACCGGGACGGGGACCGAGATCGACTACCGGCTCGGATCGACGATCTCGGAGCAGGCCCAGGCGAGCGCAGGCTTCCAGACCGTCAACGACCTCGTCCAGGGGGAGATAGCGGCCCGGCTGAGGGCGGGCGACACCCGGGTTCTGCTCTCCGCCGCGCAACTGCCCACGGTGCTGTTCGCGTCCACGGCGAGCGATCTGTACTGGGCGTTCCGAGGCACCCAGGGGCTGACCGTGAGCGGCAGCGGTCGGCGCGAGAACGGCCGGTACGCCGGCGCGCTGACGTACGTCATACGCGACAGCTACGGGTTCCCGGCCGACGACACCCTCGACGGGTTCGGCCCGCCGATGAGGTACCTGCAGACGGCGTGCGGGGCACCGCAGCATCAGGGCGCCCGCTGGTTCCCCGACACGATTACCGTGCGGGTGCCGTTTACCGCGAACGCCTGACGCGGGCGCCGGATAACAGGCCGCCCGTCGGCGCCTCGCCGTCCGCTAAGACCAGGTGCCGTCCCCCGGCCGCGTCGCGGAAGGCGTCCGCCACCTGGCCCGGCCCGGCGTCGGGCAGCCCCAGCGCCAGACGGCTGAACTCGACCGCCAGCCGATGCCACAGCGCGCCCCGTCGCAGCATGGTGTGCTCGCCGTCGCGCACCTCGATCGTGGCCACCTCGGTGACGGAGCGGGCGCGCTCGGCATAAGCCCAGGTCTCCGCGGGGCTGGTGATGTGGTCAGCGGTCCCGTGGGCGAGCAGGACGCGCCTGCCCGCGAGCTGCTCAACCGGCTCCGTCGGGGGCAGCCACGGCGCCAGCCCGGCGACCGCCGCCACCGCCGGGTGCCCGGCCACCAGGAACGCCGCCCGCGCTCCCATCGAGTGGCCGATCAGCACGACCGGAACGGGCCCGAACCGGGCGCCGATCTCGTCCAGCGACCGGCCGAGGTCCCGCACCGGCGAGGCCAGCTCGCCGTTCCAGCCCCGCACCCGGTAGCGAGGTCGCGATACCACGATCCCGCTTCCGCGCAGCGCGTGCCGGATGGCGAGCGCCAGCGGGATCATCCGCAGCACGGCCGGGTCGAGCGGGGTAACCGGCTCGTTGCTGACCTCGGTGCCGCCGTGCGCCACCACCACCGCCCCGCGAACCCCGGCCGCCGCTCTCGTGTGATTCGTGCCCTGGGCCGTCTCGCGGCTCATCGGCCACCGTCCCCTCTGGCTTCCGCCGCCTATCCAGGAGCGTAGCGGGCGCCCTTCACCCCCGGCGGGTGGCGCATCGGCCCCCCGCCGCGTGGAACAGTAGCCCCGCCTGTTTCCCAACCGACGCAGTCGTGGAGGAACCGTGACCGACACCAAGGACGAGTCCCGACCGCTCAGCTTCGAGCGGGACATCAAGCCGCTCTTTCGCGACCAGGACCGGTCCTCGATGCTCAAGGCGTTCGACCTCTGGTCTTTCACCGAGGTGGTGGCCCGCCAGGACTCGGTCCTCGAGCAGGTCCGCTCCGGGCAGATGCCCTGCGACGGGGCATGGCCGGCCGAGAAGGTGTCGATGTTCGCGGACTGGATCAGCCAGGGCTCGCAGCCCTGACGAAGCGGCCGGCGGTTGGAGCCTAGCCCGTAGGTAGTATGCCCGGCGTGGCCGAGATCGTGGTGCGCGAGGCCGGCCTGGCCGACCTCCCGCAGATAGCGGCGGTGGCGCTGGCGGCCGGGCAGGACGAGGAGTGGGGCGGGGCGGGCGCCGCCTACGTGGCGCACCTGCTCGCGCATGGCCGCGTGGTCGTCGGGGTCCGCGGCGGCGTCATCGTCGGCTTCGGCGCCACCCGCCCGATCGGCAGCGGCCCCGGGGAGGTCAGCATGCTGTGCGACCTGTTCGTCGACCCCCGGCTGCACGGCGGCGGCTGCGGCCGGGCGATGCTGGCGGAGCTGTGGCCGGGCCGGGGACGCCGGATGACGTTCAGCAGCCTGCACGGGAATGCCCTGCCGCTGTACACGAGCTTCGGGCTGGATGCGTGGTGGCCCCTGCTGTACCTGCGCGGCCGGGTGGACGCGGTGGCCGCGCCGGATGGCTGGCGGGCCGAGCCGGCCAGCCCGGCCGAGGTGGCCGCGCTCGAACTGGCCTGGACCGGGGTCGACCGGTCCGACGATCATCTCGCCTGGGCCCGCCGCCCGGGCGGGGCCGGCCTGCCGGCCAGGCGCGGCGGCCAGGTGATGGCGGGCGGGACGGCGGGCGGCGCGGCCGGCGAATACGGCCTGACGCACCTGGCGCTGGCGCCGTCGGCCGACGCCGCCGACGCCGTGCTGGCGGTGCTGGTCGGCCTGCGGCCGCAGGACGGGCAGGTGCTCGTCTGCCTGCCGGGACCGCACCCGGCGGTCCGGCCGCTGCTCGCAGCGGGCTGGCGAGTGGCGGAGTTCGACCTCTACATGGCGACCGAGCCGGGACTGCTCGACCCGAGCCGGGCGGCGCCGTCCCCGGCGCTGGCCTGAACGCCGCTGCGCCCCTGACCGCTGCCCGGCGGGACGTACGTGTCCCCTTCTTCGGCCTGAATTAAACCGGCGGATGCCCAGATTTCGGGTTTTGATCTGAAAGACCGGGGGGTGGCGGCCTCGGGCTGGATGTCCCATTATTAGACAAACCGCGCGTCGCCCGTCGTCCGCAATGTCGTGAGAAAGGGGTGCCCGTGAGCATCACTACCCGAGCAGCGGTCTGCCGCGTGCCCGGCCAGCCGTGGGAGATCACCGAGCTTGAGCTCGACGACCCGAAGGCCAACGAGGTCAGGATCAAGTTCTTCGCCTCCGGCCTGTGCCACTCCGACGACCACATCCAGAAGGGCGACGCGCCGATGCGGCTGCCGGTGGTCGGCGGGCACGAGGGCGCGGGCATCGTCGACGCGGTCGGTGACGCCGTTACCCGGGTCAAGCTCGGCGACCACGTCACCTGCTCGTTCATCCCCGCCTGCGGCCAGTGCCGGTACTGCTCGACCGGCCGCCAGAACCTGTGCGACGCGGGCAAGAACGCCGGCACCGGGATGTTCCCCGACGGCACGTTCCGGTTCCACCAGAACGGCGAGGACTTCGGCGGCCTGTGCGTGCTCGGCACGTTCTCCCAGTACGCGGTGGTGCACGAGTTCTCCGTGATCAAGATCCCGGATGAGATCGGCTTCGACGTCGCCGCGCTGGTGGCCTGCGGCGTCCCGACCGGCTGGGGGTCGGCGGTGCGGGCGGGAGGCGTGCGGGCCGGGCAGACCGTGGTGATCTACGGCGCGGGCGGCGTCGGCAGCAACGCGGTGCAGGGCGCCAGCCTGGCCGGGGCGAAGAACGTCATCGTGGTGGACCCGGTCGAGTTCAAGCGGAAGATGGCCACCACCGAGTTCGGCGCGACGCACGCGTTCGCCACCGCCGAGGAGGCGCACGAGTTCGTGGTCGAGACGACCTGGGGCGAGCTCGCCGACGTCGCCATCATCACCGTCGGCATCCTGCACGACGAGGTGATCGCGAACGCCATCAAGGTCGTGGGCAAGTCCGGTCAGGTCACGATCACCGCGGTCGGGAACGGCTGGGTGAACGAGAACCCCGGCATGCTGATCGGCTACCAGCGCCGGATCCAGGGCTCGATCTACGGCGGCTGCAGCCCGCTGGTCGACGTGCCGCTGCTGATCGGCCTCTACCAGGCGGGCAAGCTCAAGCTCGACGAGCTGATCACCCGCCGTTACACGCTCGACGAGGTCAACGAGGGCTACCAGGACATGCTCGACGGCAAGAACATCCGCGGCGTCATCATCCACGAGCACTAGCAGGAAGGGAACTGCGGAAGATGAGCATCACCACCCGCGCCGCCATCGCCCGGGCCCCGCACGTCGGCTGGGAGATCGCCGACCTGCAGCTTGACGAGCCGAAGGCGCACGAGGTCCGGGTCAAGCTGATGGCGGCCGGCCTGTGCCACTCCGACGACCACATCACCACCGGCGACGCCCCCATCCGGCTGCCGGTCGTGGGCGGGCACGAGGGCGCGGGCATCGTCGAGTCCGTCGGCCCCAACGTGCAGCGGGTCAAGCCGGGGGACAAGATCGTCTGCTCCTACATTCCGGCCTGCGGTGCCTGCCGGCCGTGCTCGACCGGGCACCAGAACATGTGCGTGAAGGGACTCAACGCCGGCACCGGCATGTTCGAGGACGGCACCTGGCGCTTCCACCTGGGCGATCAGGACCTGGGCGGCTTCTGCACGCTCGGCACCTTCTCCCAGTACGCGGTCGTGTCGGAGTGGGCCACGGTGCCGCTGCGGGAGGACTTCCAGGACATCCCGTGGGAGATCCTGTGCCTGGTCGGCTGCGGCGTCCCGACCGGCTGGGGCTCCTCCGTGCACGCGGCGGGGGTGCAGGCGGGCGACACGGTGGTGATCTTCGGCGCGGGCGGCGTGGGCAGCAACGCGGTGCAGGGCGCGCGCTTCGCCGGGGCGAAGAACGTGGTCGTGGTGGACCCGGTCGAGTTCAAGCGGGAGATGGCCACCACCGTGTTCGGCGCCACCCACGCCTTCGCCACCGCCAAGGAGGCGCACGAGTTCGTGGTCGAGACGACCTGGGGCCAGCTCGCCGACCACGCGATCATGACCCCCGGCGCGGTCACCGAGGAGATGGTGAACGCGGCGGTGATGATGACCGGCAAGGGCGGCAAGGTGACGATCACCGCCGTCGGCCACATCAGCGAGCGCGCGGTCCATTTCCACGCGGGCGCGCTGATCGGCTACCACCGCCAGGTCCGCGGCGCGCTGTTCGGCGACAGCAACCCGCTCTACGACATCCCGATGCTGCTCGGCCTGTACAAGTCGGGCGACCTCAAACTGGACGAGCTCGTCACCCGCACGTACACGCTCGATCAGGTGAACCAGGCGTACCAGGACATGAACGACGGCAAGAACATCCGCGGCGTGATCATCCACGAGCATTAGGCGGTGACGAGGCGGGCGACCTGATCCTCCAGCGACGCGGCCGCCGTGCGGCGGTTGTCGATGACCGCGTGCGGCACCGCGGGCGCGGATTCGAGTCGCATCCGGGCGGTGAACGCGTCGAAGTCGGCCAGCTTGGCCGAGTCGCGCCCGGACCCCCGGGCGTCGAGCCGGGCGCGCAGGGTGGCGGCGTCCGACCGGACCCAGACCAGGCGCACCGTCCCGCCGCCGAGCTCGGCGACCCAGGAACGCCACCGCTCGGCGTCGTGGATCTGCCCGGTGAACGGGCCTGACAGCATCACCGGGCAGCCGTGCGAGCGGATCTCGCGCGCGGTCGCCGTCATGCCCGCGTACTCGTGCGCCTTGACGTGCTCGTCGTACCACGGGCCCTCGCGCTGGCCGGGCGGGCGGCCGGCCGCCGCGAGCGCAGCCGTCACGAACGACCCGTACATGGTGTCCTTGTCAAGCAGCGCCGGCACCGGCGCGAGCGACGCCAGCAGCAGCCGCGCGACCGTGCTCTTGCCGGCTCCCGGCGCCCCGGCCACCACCCACGCGATCCCCGCATCCACGTCCACACGGTAACGCGGCGGCGACGGGCCTACCTCTTCTGGACCTTGACCGCCGTGCCGTAGGCGCAGATCTCGGTCCAGTTCCCGCCCATCTCCGAGGTGTCGAAGCGCATCGCCACCACGGCGTTGCCGCCCCGGGCCTCCGCCTCCTGCGTCATCCGGCCGATCACCTCATTACGGCTCTCGATCAGGTTCTTCGTCATTCCCTTGAGCTCACCGCCGGCCATGGACTTGAAGGCGGAACCGAACTGAGAGCCGACGTTGCGGCTCCGCACGGTCAGGCCGAACACCTCGCCAAGCACCTCGGTTACCTCGTAGCCGGGGATGTCGTTCATCGTCGAGATCAGCACAGCACACCTCCGACAAGGGTATCGCCGCGCGATCCCGCTGGTAAACGCCTCTATTTACTGAGAGTAAACAGGCGTTGACCGAGGCGAGCGCCCGGCGGATCGACGCGGCCGGGTCGCCCAGGTGGTACACGCGTTCGCTGGGTTCGATGTTGTCGAGGAACTCCTGGTAGCGCACGGCGTTCGCGAGGTGCGCCAGCGGTTCCGCGATCCGCAGCGCCTCGGCCGGGCGCGAGCGGGGCGCCGCGGCGGTCCAGGCCGCGATCCAGGCGTCGGCCGTCTGGCGGCGCCGGTCGGCCGGCAGGAAGTCGATCGGGCGCAGCCCGTCGAGCACCGGATTGCCCCAGTGGGCGTCGGCGAAGTCGAGGACCACCGGTGCGCCGTCGCCGCGACGCCAGTTGCCGGGGTGGAAGTCACCGTGCACGACCGTGTCGGGCAGGCCGCAGTCGGCCAGCAGCCCCCACCGCGGCTGCAGGCTTCTCGCGGCGCGCAGCTCCCCGGGGGTGAGCTCGGCGCCGACCGGGCCGTCGAGCAAGTCGCAGACGGCTGCCGCCAGGACCGGCGGCCGGCGGTCGGGGATGGCCCGCGGCGGCCGGCCGATGCGGGCCTGGGCCGCGGCCAGGCGCCGGACTGCGTCCGCCGCGACCTGCGGCGAGGCGTCCCAGCAGTCCGCCCCGGGCACGTCGGCCAGCAGCAGGCGGCCCGGCCCGGTGGCCAGGACGGCCGGCACCAGGCCGGGGTCGATCGCGGCGATCGCGGCGATCGCGGCCTGCTCGGCGGCGGCGAAGCCGGGGATGGCCTTGAGCCAGACCGTGCCGTCGGCGGTCGGCAGGCGGAACAGCCCCGACAGGTTCCACGTCTTGCACTGAACCGGCCGCCCGGTGAGGTCGATGCGCTCGGATGCCCACTCGAGGAGCTCCCGCACGCCCGACGGGCGCGCCCAGGGCAGCCGGAGCGGGTGATCGTCGTCAGCGAAGTCGCACCGGGCGAGCGTCCCCGGCGGCTCGAGCGCCTCCGCGTGGTAAGTGACGTGGCCGTCCCGCGCCCCGTCGGAACCCTCGACCGCGAGCAGCCGCAAGACCACGACCGGCACGCCCAGCGCCAGCTCCAGGTGCGCGACGACCGGCTCGACCTGGGCCCACCACGGGACCTCGACCGGGAACGGGCCGACCATCCCGGCGCACGCGCCGTCGTGCGTCACCACCGCGGTCACCGTGCGTCCCATCCGGCCAGTGTGACCGCCCGCCGCTGAAATCCCCACCGAATATCGAATCGGCGAAACGGCTGGCCACCTTACGTGAGCGATTCGCTACTTTCTGACTAGCAGGGCGCGGTAGCCTGCCGTTTCAAGGTCGCAGACCGCACCCTTGGCGGTCTTCCTTCGTGACCTGTTCGTTATCGATGGCTGCGTATCTAGCCGCTTGCCCGCGCCTCTGGGGGTGTCGACGGCAAGGCTCATGGCTGGCCCTGCCGCCGCGGTTCTTGGACTAAATGGGGGGAATTCCAGATGCCGCAGCCGTTCCGTAACTGGTACTTCGAGCCCGCGCCGGCCGCGCCGGACGCGGGCAGGCCCGGCGATGACGGCGGTATCGCGCCCGGCATCGCCTGCGTGCCGCCCGCCTCGCGGCAACAGCACGGCGCGCGGCTGCTGGACCCGAGCGCCGCGCCGACGATCCCCGGCTCCCGGGAGCGCCGCTGGGGCAGGACCCCGAGTTCCACCGTGTACCGGTCCAGGACGCTGCTGATCCCGGCCGACCTGTTGCGCGACGAGGCCGTGGTGGCGGCGATCAACGCCGCGCTCGCCCTCGTCGGGATGAGCATCGTGCTGCCCGACCTGGACAGCCGCCCGGTTCGGAGCCAAGGGCCGGCCGCGGCGGCGCTGCGGCGGCTGCCCCGCATCGCGGGGCTGGTGCCGGCCGCGCCCGCCCCGGGCAGGCCGGCCGTGCCGGTGGTGGTTGACGCCTGGACGGCGTTGCAGGCCCTCCGCGCGGCCGCCCAGGCCGCACCGCCGGCGGACGCCCGCGCCGCCCAACCCGAGAGCGCCGTGCTGACCCCGGAGATCGTCGGCCGGATCGGGCTGGAGCATCTCCTGGCCGGGTCGGCCGTCAGCCCGAATGCGTTCTGCGAGGGCAACGACATCGAGGTCGGCGCCATCGGAGTCAGCCCGGACGGGGGCGGCGCGGTCGGGTCCAACGCGATCTCGGGTACCCCGTTCAGCGAGGGCAACGCCGTGTCCGGGCCGGGCGCCAGCGGCTCGTACGTGTACAGCAGCGGCGAGACCCGGGCCCCGGTGGCGCTCTGCCTGCGGGCGCCCGACCGCCGGGAACCCGGTGCCCTCGGCAGTCGGCGGCCGGTCGTCGCGGTCCTCGACACCGGAGTGCGCGCCCACCCGTGGCTGGACGTGCGACGGGATCCGGCGGGCGGGTACCTGGTCGACCCGGCGGACGGTTTCGTGATGGACGATCCTGGTATCCAGGCCGTCGTCCACGCCGAGGCCAGCTTCGCGGCGACCGAGCAGGGAGACGTTTCCCGCCAGCTCATCAAGGACGCGTGGGACGGGCCGGCCGCCGGGGACCCGCTGGTCGGCCAGCTGAACGACGCGACCGGTCACGGCACCTTCATCTCCGGGATCGTGCGCCAGGCCGCGCCCGACGCCCGGGTCCTGTCGATCCGGATCATGCACAGCGACGACGTGGTCTACGAGGGGGACCTGCTCTGCGCGCTGGCCCTGCTGGCCGACCGGATCGCGGCGGCCGAGGACGGCAGCATGGCGGAGATGGTCGACGTCGTCTCGCTGTCGCTCGGCTACTTCGACGAGTCCTCGGCCGACGTCACCGACAGCTCGGGGCTCTGGCAGGTCATCCAGGTGCTGCTCGACCTCGGGGTGGCCGTGGTGGCCGCCGCCGGAAACTACTCGACCAGCCGCCGGTTCTACCCGGCGGCGTTCAGCCTGCAGCCGTCGCCGGTCCCGGTGATCAGCGTCGGCGCGCTCAACCCGAACGGCTCCCGGGCGCTGTTCAGCGACGGGGGCCGCTGGGTCCGGGCCTGGGCGGCGGGCGCGGCGGTCGTCAGCACCTATCCCGATGACGTCGACGGCAGCCTGACTCCCCAGGTCAGGGTCGACCCGCATTGGAACGGGGGAGCTCCCGGCGGCGGTCCGCCGGAAGATCGCGAGGCGCTCGACCCGGACGATTTCCGCGGCGGCTTCGCCGCCTGGAGCGGGACCTCGTTCGCGGCCCCGCTGATCGCCGCGCACATCGCCGCCCGGCTGCTTGAACTGGCCCCGCAGGCCGGCCTGGGCGCGGCCGGGCCTCAGGCGGCGGCGGACCGGACGCTCGCCGCGCTGGCCTCGCTGGGCTGGCCGGGGAACTCGCCGGGCTGGCCGGGGAGGGCGTGATGGACGAGTCGACGTCGGTCACCGCGCCGCCCGACCGCGTTGGCCGGTCCGAGCGCAGCGCGCGCATGGCGGAGCTGCTTGACGCGGCCAGGGGCGGCAGCGAGGACGCGCTCGGCCAGATCACGGCGGAGCTTAGCCCGGTGCTGTGGCACGTCGCCCGGGCAGCCGGGCTGGGGGCCGACGATGCCGAGGACGTCGTCCAGACCGCGTGGGAGCGCCTGCTCTCCCACCTGGCCGACATCCGCGTCCCCCAGGCGCTCGTCAGCTGGCTCGTGGTGACCACGAAGCACGAGGCGTGGCGGCTGCGCTCCTCCGGCCGCAGGCAGCGGCCCGCGGACCAGGAATGGCTCACGGCCATCCCCGATGAGGCGGCCGGGGCCGAGGAGCAGATCGTCCTCGACGAGCAGCAGCGGGCGCTGTGGCGGGCGGTCGGGCGGCTCTCGGCGCAGTGCCAGGAGCTGCTGCGGATCGTCGCCTTCATACCGCGCCCGGACTACCAGTCGGTGTCGGCCGCGCTCGGCATGCCGGTCGGCAGCATCGGCCCCACCCGGGGCCGGTGCCTGGAGAAGGTCCGCGTGCTGCTGGCCGACGAGCTCGACGGGAGAAGAGCGTGAAGTCACCCGATGATGCGCCGGGCCAGCAGCTGGACGATCTTGACTTCGAGATCCTGGACGGTATTCGCGCGCTCTTCGAGCGGGTCGACCCGATGCCGGCCGACCTGCCCGAGCGGGTCAGGTTCTCGCTCGCGATGCGCGGTCTCGAGCGCGAGGTGGCCCGGCTGGTCACCGAGGAGGACCCCCGGCTGGTCGGCGCGCGGGGGACCGAGCAGAGCCGGACCGTCACCTTCGACAGCGCCAGCCTCAGCATCGTCATTCGGATCGAGGAGAACAAGAACGGCTCGGTGCGGATCGACGGCTGGCTGGCGCCGCCCCAGCCGCGCGGGATCGAGATGCAGACCACGGCCGAGACCCTCAGCGCCCGCAGCGATGAGCAAGGACGCTTTGCCTTCGCCGAGGTGCCGCAGGGAACGGCCAGGCTCGTGGTCGTGGGGTCCGGCGCCCGTGATCGGGCCGACGGGGGACCTTCGGTGGTGACCCCGGCGCTCGTCCTGTGACTCGTGGCCGGTGATCTCCAGGCCCGTCCGGCTGCGCCCGGGGCGGCCGTGCCCGGCATCGCGCGCAGTGCCGTCCGCCGGGCATGGGACGCGCACCGGCGGGGCGTGCAGGCGGGAGCGTCCGGGCGTCCGGTGGCGGGGGCCCGCCGGCTGCGGGCCGGGCTGCTGCTGCTGGGCTGGGAAGAGGGCCGTGACCAGCCGACGGTCCGGCCGCAGGACCGGTCCGTCGCCGCCCGGCTGCTGATAAGCCTGGCCCACCTGGAGGCGGAACAGGGCCGGACCGAGCACGGGCTCCGCCTGCTCGACCTGGCCGAGGAGATGACCGACCCGGCCGACCGCGGCATCCTGCTCTCGCAGCGCGGCCTGCTGCTCATGCGAACGTGGCGGATCGGCGAGGCGCTGCGGCTGTTCGACGCGGCCGTGCCCCTGCTCGACGGCTACGCCGACGTCAGGGTGCTGGCCCGGCTGCTGCTGAACCGCGGCTTTCTGCACCTCAACGCCGGGAGCGTGCAGCGGGCCAGGGCGGACTTCGCGTGGTGCCAGCGGATCGCCGCCGCCGGGCAGCATGACTCGCTGGCGGCCAAGGCCACGCACAACCTGGGCTGCTGCGATGTGCTGGCGGGGGACATCCCGGCGGCGCTGACGGTCTTCGCCGCGGCCGAGGACGGCTTCCGGCTGACCGCGTCGGCCACCCCCCAGTGGGTCCCGGTGCTGGCGACGGACAAGGCCCGCGCCCTGCTCGCGGTCGGTCTCAGCAGCGACGCGATGGCCGAGCTGGACGGCGCCATCGCCGCCTTCCGCAGGCTGCGGCTCGACCAGGACCTAGCCCAGGCCGAGCTCACCCTGGCCCAGGCCGCGCTGGCGGCCGGGGCGCTGACCACGGCCCGCCGCTGGGCGGTCGCGGCGCGCAGGCGCTTCCGTCGTCAGGGCAACGCGACCTGCGCCCTCCTGACCGAACTGATCCTGCTCCGGTCGCGGTTCGCCGCCTCGGGCCGTCGCCCGGGCCCGATCGCGGCCCAGGCCGAGCTGCTGGCCGTCCGGCTGCGCGACTGCGGGCTGCGCAACGACGCGGACCTGGCCGAGCTGCTGGCCGCCCGGGCTCTGGTCGCGGCCGGCCGCCCGGCCGAGGCGAGGCGCCGGATCGCGGCCTCCCGCCGCCGCGGCCCGGCCGCATCGCTCGAGGCCGGCCTGCTGCGCCAGCTCGCCCGGGCCGAGCTGGCGGAGCTCGAGGGCCGGCCGGCCGGCGTGCTGACCGAGCTGCGGAACGGGCTGGGCCTGCTGCGGGCCCGTCGCAGCCGGCTGGGCAGCGTCGACCTGCAGACCGGGGCGGCGGCCCTCGGCGCCGACCTGGCGGCGGCCGGCCTGCGCCAGGCGCTGGACCGCGGGTCCGCGCCGCTGGTGTTCGCCTGGCTGGAACGTTCCCGCGCCCAGGCGTTCCTGGCCAGGCCGGTGCGGCCGCCGGCCGACGCCCGCACGGCGGAGATCGTGGCGGAGCTGCGCCAGCTCGGGTACCTCATCCGCGGCGCCGAGCTGAACGGCGGCCGCGATCCGGCCGCGGTCGCCCGCCGGGCCGGCCTGCAGCGCGAGGTCAGGGAGCTCAGCTGGCAGGCGGTCGGGCAAGGCGAGACGCCCGGGCGGGTCAGCACGGCCGAGGTCGGCGCCGCGCTCGGCGCCAGCGGGCAGCGGCTGGTGAGCATCCTGGCGAGGGACGGCCGGCTGCACGCGGTCGTCCTGACCGGGAAGTCAGTGCACCTGATCGGCCTCGGCGACTTCGGCACCGCGGCCGAGGCCGCCCGCCGCCTCGGCGCCGACCTCGACACGCTCGCCGGGCGAAGGCTGCCCGCCCGGCTGGAAGCGGTCGTCAAGGACTCGATCCGGCAGCAGACCGAGGTGCTCACCGCCGAGGTGGTCGCGCCCCTGCGCAGGCTGCTGGGGGACGCGGGCGTCGTCATCGTGCCCGCCGGGCCGCTGGCATCGGTTCCGTGGAGCCTGATCCCCGGTCTGCACGGCCGGCCGGTCACCGTGTGCCCGTCGGCATCGTCGTGGATGAGCGCGCGGCGCCGCCGGCCGCCGTCGGCGCCGGGGCCCGATCGGGTGCCGCCGCTGCTGGCCGCGGGGCCCGCCCTCACGCACGCGGCGGCCGAGGTCACCGCGATCGCGAAGCTCTACCCGGGGACCCGGCCGCTGCTGGCGGAGGCGGCCACGGTGAGCGCCACCCTGCTCGGCCTCGACGGCTGCCCGCTGGCGCACCTGGCCGCGCACGGTCACGACGAGCGCGAGAACTTCCTGTTCTCCCGGCTCGACCTGGCCGACGGGCCGCTGATGGCCTACGACGTCCAGCAGCTGGCCGCTCCTCCGGGCCAGGTGATCCTGTCCGCGTGCGATGTCGGCCGGTCGGTCGTGCGCCCCGGTGACGAGCTCCTCGGCTTCACCGCCGCCCTGCTCTACAGCGGCACCGCGACCGTGATCGCCAGCGTCGCCCGGGTGGCGGACGAGGCCGCCGTCGGCATCATGACCGCCTATCATCAGCGGCTCGCGGCGGGGACCGGGCCGGCCCGGGCGCTGGCCGAGGCCGGGGCGGCCGAGCCATTCAGCCCGTTCGTCTGTTTTGGGTCCGGGTGATCTCGAGGCGGCCGAGATCGACCGGAATTTGATCCCCGGCAGTTGTATCTAGATGGCTGGCATCCCTTCTTTCACATCGCTCCTGTGAATTGCAAGCAGGACATCACCCTCAGCGATATGAGAGGAGTCGTCATGACATCCGAGAGCAAGTACCACGACGACCAGCCCGCCCCCACCGGCCGCAGGTCGCGGCTGGCCCGCGCCGCGGTGGCGAGCGGCCTGGCGGCCGGCGTAGCGCTGCTCTGCGCGGCGGCGATCCCGGCCTCGGCGGCGACGTCAGCGACCTCGCCGAGCGCGGTGGCGCCGCACGCCTCGAGCGCGTCTGGGCACCTGACCGGCAGCGCCAGCGACGCCAGCACGGCCGCCAAGCGGACGGTCGCCTACTGGACGCGGGCCCGGATGCTGTCCGCCGCGAACGGGGCCAGCGTCACCGTGCGGTCCGCCAAGGACGGCCACGCCGCGCCGGCGACCGAGACCGGGCGGGCCGGGCGGGTCGCGGCGACCGCGCCGGACGAGGCGCTCGCAGGGCCGAAGACGCGGATTCCGGCGGCCGGGAAGACGGCCGGGGCCAAGCCCGAGTACGGGTCAATCGGCAGCCCCTGGCCGGGCAACGCCAACCTGCCGCCCGCCACGACCACCGGCCGGGTGTTCTTCACGACCCACAACGGCGAGAACTGGTCCTGCTCGGGAAGCACGGTCAACAGCGCGGGCAAGGACTCCGTGATCACCGCCGGGCACTGCGTCTACGGCAGCCTCGGCGGCGAGGTCCCCGGCGAGGGCTGGCACTCGAACTGGATCTTCGTGCCCGACTACAAGAACGGATACGCACCGTACGGGGTGTGGACGGCCAAGGAGCTGTGGACGCCCACCAACTATTACAACAACCAGGACGAGGGCGACGACATGGGCGGCGCCGTCATCAACACCAACCTCTACGGCCAGCACATCGTCAACGTGGTCGGCGGGCAGGGCATCGCCTGGAACTACCCGAACGATCAGTTCGTGTACGACTTCGGCTACCCGGCCGGGGCGCCCTTCAACGGCGCCACCCTGCAGTACTGCACCGGCTCGGAGTTCAACTGGTCCGGCATCGCCAACACGATGGGGCTGCCGTGCAACTTCACCGGCGGCTCGAGCGGCGGCCCGTGGCTGATGTCATTCAACGGGGAGTTCGGGTACGTCAACGGGGTCAACGACTTCGGCTACTCGAGCCTGCCCGGTTACATCTTCGCCGCCTACTTCGGCAACAACGCCGGGTCGCTCTATAACGCGATGGCCAACCTGTAGCGGCCCCGACGAGTAGCGGTTCCCCCGCCGTGTGCGGGTGATCGCGCGGCAGCGCGCCGGCCCGGTCGACCGGGCCGGCGCGCTGCCGCGTCCGGCGTCAGGGGACGGTGACGACGGGCCCGTGGGCGTGGTTGAGCACGGCGTGCCTGACCGCGCCGGGGCCGGGCAGGAAGCCGTCGGGCCGATGCCGGCCGAGCACGACGAGGTCGGCCCGGGCGGACAGGCCGACCAGGGCGCGCCCGGCGTGGGCGTACACCAGGTCGTAGCTGGCGTCGACGTCGGGGTACCGCGCCGTCCAGTCGGCCAGCAGGGCCTGCAGCCGCCCGGTGACCTGCTCCTCCTGAGCGTTGGCGCCCGGCCGCCCCATCGTCCGGGCGGCGCGGCTGACTTCGCCGCCGGAGTCCCAGGCGTGCAGGGCGATCAGGCTGGCCTTGCGCAGCGAGGCCTCCTCGAACGCGAACGCGAGCGCGGCCGAGGCGCCGGCCGGGTCGCCGATGCCGACGCCGACCTGCGGGCGCGCGGCGGTCGTCTGCTCCCGGACGACCACGACCGGGCAGGTCGCGTGGGCGGCCGCGTACTGGCTGACCGAGCCGAGGATCATCGCGGTGAACGCGCCCATGCCGCGGGAACCCACGACCAGCATCGAGGCGCCCGATCCGGCTTCGGTAATCGCCCGCGCCGGCGATGAGCTCAGCCCGTCGGTGTCCACCAGGACGTCGGGGGCGATCGCGGCGGCGCGCTGGGCCGCTACCGCCAGCGCGCGATCGCGATCGCCGACCACGGTGTCGGCCACGGTGGGGACGCCCGACTCGGTCTGGTGGACGGCCATTCGTGGCGGCAGCGCCGCCGCCGCCACGATCCGCAGCGGCAGGCCGCGAAGCTCGGCCTCCCTGGCCGCCCACTCGACCGCGCGCAGTGATTCCGCCGAGCCGTCGGTAGCGGTTACGATCGGGCCTGCTGTCATCGTGAACCTCCATGTTCAGTTACCCCCGTGATGCCCAGGGGCCACCCGGGGCGAACCGCAGAACGCGATGACGGGTCGGCGGCCGCGCCGAGCGGGAGGTCGAGCAGCGCGTTCTCCACGACCTCGCTCAGCGCCGGGTGGATCCAGTACTGGCCCCGGGCCATGCTGGCGACGCTCTGCCCGGACGACATGGCCTGGACCAGGGGCTGGATCAGCAGGGCGGCCTGGTAGCCGATGATGTGGGCGCCGAGCAGCCGGCCGGTGGCCGGATCCGCGTACAGACGGCAGAATCCGCTGGAGTCCTGCAGGGCCCATCCGAACGCCGTCTGGTCGTAGGGCCGGGTGGACTGCACGTAGGGCCGCTGGCCGGCCAGATCCTGCAGCCGCGCGCCTACGGTCGCGATCTCCGGATCGGTGAACACCGCGGCCGGCACCCACTCATGCCGGAACTCGCGCAGGTCTTCCGGGTGCGCCAGGTTGTGCGCGACGGTCCTGGCCTCGGCGTTGGCGACGTGCTTGAGCTCGAACGGCGAGCTCGCGTCGCCGATGGACCAGATACCGTCGGCCGTCGTCCGGCCGTACTCGTCCACCTGGACGCGGCCGTCGTCCCTGAGCTTGACCCCGGCGAGCTCGAGGTCCAGGTCATCGGTGTTCGGCTGCCGTCCGGCGGCCACCAGCAGC
>Ga0208220_1000179_pt1 | contig 25419 bp, 20 predicted proteins | sample NGESurdeep092012_9_FD_184484 | JGI IMG/M metagenome (GOLD analysis project Ga0208220, IMG submission 184484) | Arctic peat soil microbial communities from Barrow, Alaska - NGEE Surface sample F53-1 deep-092012 (SPAdes) | ecosystem: Environmental > Terrestrial > Soil > Wetlands > Peat ...
TACCGCCGGCGCTATCGCCGCCGACGGCGACCTGGCCGAACCGGCGGGCCGCCCAGCGGGTCGCGTTCCACGCATCATCGGTTGCCGCCGGATAGCGATGTTCCGGTGAGCGCCGGTAATCGACTGAAAGCACGGCGCAGCCGATCCGGTTGGCAAAGGCACGGGCCAGGGGATCTTGGCTTGCCGGGGTGCCGAGCATCCACGCGCCGCCATGCAGCCAGACGAACACGCCTCCCCGGTACGGCGCGGGCCGGTACAGCCACGCGGGCACGCCTCGGGCGCTGATCTGCGTGACTGAGGCGACCGCCTCGGGCTCGCCTGCGCCCGCCAGCGATTGGTCGCGTTCCTCCTGACGCAGTTCGGCGAGGTCACGTTCCCGCATTGGCCGCTGCGACACCGGAGTTCCCAGAGCGGAAGAGCGTGCTGATGAGGTGGAGTTCATGCCGCCGCCTCCCGTTCAACGCAGCCGTAGAGCGCGGTGAGCAGGGCTGCGGCGCGCGTGTCGCCTGGGTCGTCGCGGAGCTGGTTCATCGCGTAAGAGAAGCCGAGGCGCTGTCGGGGCCACCGTCCGTGGACCGATCCTCCGGCGCCGCCGTGGCCGAACGCTCCCGGCTCCGGCCCGAGGGTGAGCATGTCAGTCTGGAGCTGGAAGCCGACGCCGAACGAGGTCGTCCGCTCCATCAGCGGGTCATGCCGGCTGCTGAGGACGGTGCTCCCGAGCCGCACCGTTGCCGGAGAAAGCAGCTGCTCAAGGCAGGCGTAGAAGCGCGCAACCGACCGTGCCGTGCCGATGCCATTGGAACTCGGAACCTCGGCTGCGTGCCAGTCGGGCTCGTTCCAGGGAAAGCTCTCCGGCTGGTACCTGGGCGGGTTCCCGATCGCGCGCCTGAGCGGGTCCAGGGCCAGCCGCTCGTCCGCGACGGATGTCCACGTCGGCGCCAGCTCGACGGTCGACACCCGCGCTTCGAGTTCCGCCGGAAGGCCGATCCACAGTTCGAGGTCCAGCGGAAGGGCGATCTCCTCGGCGAAGAACTGGCCGATCCCGCGTCCGTCGATCCGGCGCACGAGCTCGCCGCAGAGCCAGCCGAAGGTGACGGCGTGGTACGTGCGGGTCGCCCGGGGATCGCGGCTGCGCGGCTGCGCGGCCAGCAGCACCGCCATCCGGCGCGCATCGGTCGCCTCTTGCCAGGTGACGGGAACCTCCAGGCCGGGCAGGCCCACGGCGTGCGTGACCAGGTCCCTGACCGGGACGTCGGCCTTGCCGGCGGCCGCGAATTCCGGCCAGTACCGCGCCACCGGCGCTTCCAGCGTGAGCTGGCCCCGCTCGATGAGCAGCAAGAGGCAGGCGGCCACGAATCCTTTGGTGCCGGAGAAAAGGATCTGGAGCGTGTCTGCGGTCCAGGGCCGCGCCCTCGCCCGGTCGGCGATGCCGCCCCAGAGGTCCACCAGCGCCTCGTCGTCGCGCATGACGGCGAACGAAGCGCCGAGATCGCCGCGCACGGTGAAATTGCGGCTGAACTCCTCGGCCACCTGCCCGAATCCGGGCGCCACGTATCCGTTCAGCTCCACCGCCTACTTGTCCTCTCCGCGCAGCGCGCCGTCGATGACCTGCCGGCGGCCGCGCTCGACGGCGACGGGCGCCAGCTCGACGCGCGGGTCGGGCACCGCCCGGCGGGAACTGGCGTGGTCCGCTGGCTGGATCTCGTCCCGCCACTGCGGGAATCGGTGGCAGGCGACCTCGCCCTGGCCGTGAGCCGGCCGCAGTGACGGGCGTTCCGTCCAGCAGCGGCTGACGGCGAACGGGCAGCGCGGCGCGAAGTCGCAGCGCTCGTCGCCGGCCCGCTGCGGCGGCGGTTCCCGGGGCTCAGCCGCCACCGCGGTCGTACGCCGCCGCCACTGTGCCTGCGGGTCAGGGACCGGCGAGGCCTGGTGCAGCAGGTGGGTGTAGGGGTGGGCGGACTGACCGGACACCTGCCCGGCCGGGCCCGCCTCCATGACCCGCCCCTGGTACATGACCATGACGCGGTCGCAGAGATAACGGACGACTTCCAGGTCGTGGGAGATGAAAAGGTAGCTCAGCCCGGCCCTGGACTGGAGTTCCCGCAGCAGGTTGAGGATCTGCGCTTGAGCGGACAGATCAAGGGCGCTAAGGGGTTCGTCGAGAATCACGAGCCGGGGTGACAGCATCAGCGCCCGGGCGATGGCGACCCGCTGCCGCTGACCGCCCGACAGCTCCCTCGGAAAGCGGTCAGCCGTCCCGTCGGGGAGCTGCACTCGTTCCAGCATCTCGCGCACCCGCGTGCGCACCAGGCCGGCGTCTTTCTCGCCGTAGGCCTGGAGGGGCTCGGCCAGCGTGCGCGCGACTGTCCTGGAGGGGTTCAGGCTGCTGTACGGATCCTGGAAGACGAGCTGGACTTGCCGGTACAGACGGCGCCGCCCGGCGAAGTCCAGTCTGGTGATGCCCTGGCCGCCGAAGAGCACCTCACCCGACGCGATGGCGGTCAGTCCGAGGACAGCGCGCGTGATCGTCGTCTTGCCTGACCCGGATTCGCCGACGACTCCGACGGTCTCGCCGGGCGACACATTGAGACTCACGTCATTGACGGCGACGTTGACTGTCCGTCGGCGACGGTACTCCACCGACAGCCCTCGGATCTCCAACAGGGGCTCAGTCATCGGGTGCTCACCTCGTCGGGTAGTACCTGTTCGGTGTGCACGCAGCGTGCCTGACGGCCGGCGCGGTGCTCGGTCAGGAGTATCGGCCCCGCTCGGCACGCGTCGTCGGCGAACCCGCAGCGCGGGGCGAAGCGGCATCCGGTCGGCCACGCGCCCGGCGGGACGACGCGGCCGGGCAGCGCGGTGATCGGCTGCCCCGCGCATGCCAGCGAGGGGTGGGAGCGCAGCAGGCCCAGGGTGTAGGGGTGCAACGGGCGGTCGAAGAGGTCCTGGACGCCGCCGCGCTCGACGACCTGGCCCGCGTACATCACGATGGTCCGGTCGCAGATGTCCGCCACCACGCCCCAGTCGTGGGTGATCAGCAGGACGGCCAGGCCGGTCTCGCGCGCCAGGCGGCGCAGCAGGGCCAGCATCTCGGCCTGCACGGTGACGTCAAGGGCGGTGGTCGGCTCATCGGCGATAAGCAGCTCCGGTCGCCCGGCGAGGGCCAGCGCGAGGGCCGCCCGCTGCGCCATCCCGCCCGACAGCTCGTGCGGGTAGGCGCGCGCGGTCCGCCGCGGGTCAGGCAGTTCCACCTGGCGCAGCAGATCCGCCGCGCGGGCTCGCGCCGCCGAGCGCGGCACCCGGTCGTGGCGGCGGATCACCTCGGCGAGCTGGCTGCCGACCGTGAAGGAGGGGTCGAGGCTGGACTGCGGCTCCTGGGAGACGTACGCGAGAGCCGACCCGCGCAGGGCGTCAAAGGCGCGGTCGGGCATCGCAAGCAGGTCATGGCCTGCCCACTGAGCCTGCCCGCCCGTGACCGCGAGGCTTCCGGGCAGCAGGCGCAGGACGGCTAGGGCGGTGACGGTCTTGCCGCAGCCCGACTCGCCCACCAGCCCCACCGTTTCGCCGGGAAACACATCGAAGCCGACGGAGTCGACGACGAGCGTCTGCCCGGCCCGCCCTTGCCCTGTCACAGAAAGCCCGCGCACGGAAAGCAGAGCAGCCTCGTCGGCCGTGGGCGCTGCCGGCGGGCAGGCGGGGGCGGCGTGCCTGGCGGCGTCGCGCGGAACCGTCGCGCGCCTGCGGTGCGCAGGGGAGGCGTCCTGCATGGCGGCGGCGTCGCGGACCGCATCCCCGAGCAGGCCGAAGGCCAAGATGGTGATGGCGATGAGCGCTCCCGACGGGATCAGCAGCCACTCCTGCTGCTCGATGACGGTGGATGCCTCGGCGACCATCCCGCCCCACGTCGGCGAGTTCGAGCTGGCGGTCAGCCCCAGGTAGGCCAGGCCGGTCTCGAAGAGCAGGGCATAGGCGGCGAAGATCGATGCCTGGACGATGATCGGCCCGGCGACCCGTGGCAGCACGTGGCGGCGGACGACCTGGAGCGGTGACAGGCCGCAGAGGCGGCCTGCGGTGACATAGGGCTCCTCCCGGACCTTCAGGGTGGCACCGCGCACCACGCGCAGCATCGATGGCGCCCCGAGCAGGCCGAAGACCAGCATCGCGGCATTCTCGCTGCCGGGGATCACGGCCAGCACGACCAGGATGATGATGATCGGCGGAATGGCCATGACCATCTCCGCTCCCCGGCTGAGCGCGCGGTCCGGCCCGCCGCCGCGGTACCCGGCGGCCAGGCCGAGCGGCACCCCGAGCGCGAGGACGACGGCCAGCCCCTCGGCGACCGAGAGCAGGCTCCTCTGCCCGCCGTACAGCAGTCGGCTCAGCACATCCCGGCCCAGGGTGTCGGTGCCGAGCAGATGATGCGCGCTCGGGCCGGACAGGACGTCGGTCAGGTCCTGGGTCCCGGGGTTGTCCGGCGCGATGAGCGCTGCCGCCACGCACGCCAGGACCAGGAGCAGGAGGAACACCGCCGCGCCGACTCCGGCGGGCCGGGCCATGAACCGGCGGGCGAACGACTGCGGCTGGGCGGTGCCCGGGCTGGCCTGCAGCTGCGGCTGGACGGCGATCACGATACGCGCACCCGTGGATCGAGCCAGGAGTAGGTCAGGTCGACCAGCAGATTGACGCAGATGACGGCGACCGTAAAGTAGACCGCGACGCCCTGGATGAGCGGCAGGTCGTGCTGGCTGGTCGCCTGCACGACCAGCCCGCCGAGGCCCGGCAGCGCGAATACCGTTTCGACCAGGACGGTTCCGCTGAGGCTGCCGATGAAGATCAGGCCGATGACGGTGACCACCGGGATCGCCGCGTTCCGCAGCGCGTGCTTGCCGATGATCGATCGGCCGGGAACGCCCGCGGCCCGCAGGGTCCTGATGAAGGGCCGGTCGAGCACCTCGAGCATCGCGTCCCTGGTCTGCTTGGCGATGACCGCGATCCCGGGCACGGCCAGGGTGATGACCGGCAGCACGATGCTTCTGAGCCAGTCGCCGGGCGACTGGCTGAACGGGACGTACCCGGTCGCGGGGAACGCCCTGAGCGTCACCGCGAACCAGGTGACGAGGAGCAGCCCGAGGAAGAAGTTGGGGATTGCCAGGCCGACCATCGCGATGGCGTCCACGATCTTGCCGACCACGCCGGCCCGCAGGGCCGCCACGACGCCGAAGACCACGCCGACCGCCGTGGCGACCGCGGTCGCGCCGATCACGAGGGACAGCGTGACCGGCACGCGGCTGTCGAGCAGGGACGTGACCGGCTGCTGCCAGAACAGGGACGTGCCCAGGTTCCCGTGCAGCGCGTTGCCGAGCCACGTGAAGTACCGCGTGAGCAGCGGCTCGTTGAGTCCGAGGGACTGGCGAAGCTGCAGGTACTGCGCCTGGGTTGCGTCCGTGCCGAGGATAGTGCGCGCGACGTCACCGGGGATGAGCGCCGCCAGCAGGAACGTCACCGTCGGCACGATCACCAGGAGCGGGAGCGAAAGCGCCAGCCGCCGTCCGATCAGGCTAAGCATTCGGTCTCGCCTCGCCCGGCCGGCCGGGGCCGTGGCCCCCCCGGCCGGGGCCGTGCGGTCACGGCCCCGGCCAGGTCTTGACGGGCGGTGCTCATCCTGCGGGCCCGATCTCCGTCATGTAGACCACGTTCCGCTGGGGCGTGGCGTTCACACCGGTCACATTCGACTGGTACAGCACGACCAGCGGCGTGGCGGCCACGGGCACGAACCAGGCCTGGTCGACGAGCAGCGCCTGCATCTGCTCGGCGATGGTCGGCTCCGCTCCCGCGGATGCGGAGCTCAGCTTGCCGTCCAGCGCTGCCAGCTGCGTGCTGCCACTCTTGAACGGGTTGAAGGCGGCGGCAGGACCATACAGGTCCTCGTAGTCGAAGGCGGCGGGCAGCTCACCGAAGCTGAGCGTGGCCGCGGGATAGGTGCCGCTGGACATCGCCTGGAAGTAGGCGCCGACGTTCGTCGTGATGTCCGGTTTCACCGTGATGCCGACCGCCGACAGCTGCCCCTGGAGGGCATTTGCCAGCAGGTCCTGGCCGACAGCGGCGACCGACACGACCGGCAGGGTGAAGCCGTGCGGGTACCCGGCCGCCGCCAGCAGCTGCTTGGCCTTCGCGGGATCGTACGGGTAAGCCTTTGCGAGCGCGGCGTCGTAGCTGTCCCAGCCGGGGGCAGCCATCTGCGTGATCGGAACCCCGTACCCTGAGCCGAGAACCTTGGCCAGGGCGCTGCGGTTGATGGCGTAGTTCAGGGCCTGCCGCACCTGAACGTTGCCGAGCGGCTTGTCGATCTTGCCACTGCGGTCGAGGATGCCCAGGCCGAGCAGCAGCGTAAGCGGATCGACGTACTTAAGCCCGGATTTCGTCGCCGCGGGAACGCTCGTGACCGGCTGATCCATCGCCACCTGGACCTGCCCCGACTGCAGTGCCTGGAGCGCGGCGGTGGGGCTCGCGATGACCTGCACGACCACCTTCGACCAGTGCACAGCGGGCTTGTCCCAGTAATAGGGGTTGGGCACGTAGGTGTAGGTGGCCCCGGAAACGGTGGCGCCGGCGTCCAGCATGTACGGGCCCGCGCCGTCTGTCTCCTTCGCCAGCGAGCCCGCCTGCACGGCACGGGTACTGCCGATCATGCCCAGGGCGAGGATCTGGCCGAAGACCATCTCAAGGTCCGGCGCCGGGCTGCTGAACTTCAGGGTCAGCGTCAGCGGTCCGGTGACGTCGACCGACTTGAGGGTCGCGAGGTAGCTGGCGCCGCCGTTGCCCGGCTTCATCTCGTGCGCGATCCAGGCCTTGACGGCCTCGGCGTTCAGCGCGGTCCCGTCGCTGAACTTGACGCCGGGGCGCAGCTTGATGGTGAAGCTCTCGTTGTCGGGCCCGTAGCTCCAGCTCTCGGCCAGGCCCGGCTGGTAGTTGCCGTCGGACGCCTGGACGATGAGCGGGGTGTAGGCGAGGTCGCTGTAGGTCTCGTTGGCGGGCTGGCCGACGGCCGGGTCGAGGCTGGACGGAGCGCTCGGCGCCGCAACCGTGAGCGTGCCGCCCACCCGTCCTCCGGTCGCCAGGTCGGCGGAACTGCCGCCGCTGCCGCTGCACGCGGTTGCCACGCTAGCCGCGATCAGGGCGAGCATCGCCGAGCCATATCGCAACGTCCTGAGGCCTCCTGCGCCCGCCCGTGGTATCTGCGGTATTCCCAGCAGCCGGGTCCGATCCTGCGTCATGACTGCTCCTCTCCGGCAGCGACCTGAAGTGACCAGCAGCGAGGCCTGAATGGCCCGCGTGTGGCAGACGGCCGACGGCTGCGCCAAGGCCCGCAGCGCTGGCTCACTACCGGGTATTTCACCTGGTCAGGCGTCACTGGCGACATATGTCATCGATACCACATCGACGCCGATTGTAAACAGTGCGTCACTGTAATGAGGTGTTTATTTTACGAATTAGTCCGATCGGGCCGATGTCTTCTGCCCCCCGCCCGGCGTCGGTCACCGGTCGTCGGGTCGGCCGCATCCCTCGAAGCCCGCTAGCTCGGCAGCACGACCCGGCACTCCCGGGCCGGGCTCCGGCATTCGGCGTCCGCTCCCATTACCGGGTCGCGCATTTCTGCCCCGGACCGGGTTATTGCGTAACGAATGTACTAGCATCAGCGCACCTCGGCCAAACCAAGATAAACGGTCGTTAACTGGAATTGGTTCTGCATCTTGCCTGCGCGCAAGACGGGCGACAGCTAGAGTGCGACACGGTCGTGACCTGGGAAGATGCATGACGATCTAAACCATCGATGGATTCCGAGATATACGCACAACGGACAAAGATTACAGCCGGGCGCTAAGGCTGCCCGGGTTTAACAAGCATGCGGCTTGCGACCAGATCGGCGAAAGCCAGGAGGAACCGTGTCGATCAAAGCGGACGACCTAACTATTCCCGGGCGGCTACGGATACTCTCGGCCGAGCGCGGCGGGCAGATCGCGGTTCGAGCGTTGCCCGACGGCGGGCGACTGACAATCCGCACCTGGGACCAGCGCTCGGACGAGGCCGCGCTCGGACTCGCGGCCCTCGGAGTCAAGCAGGGTGACAGGGTCCTGCTGCCCGTCGCCAACGACTGGATCAGCTACGCGGTCGCGTACGCGGCGATCCATAAGTCCGGCGCGACGGCGGTCCCGGTGCTCACCAGCCACGGCGAGGAGCACGTGAGATGGGCGCAGGCCAGCGCCGCGGCCGTGGGGGTGATCCGCGACCAGCCGATTGCCGGGTGCGAAGGCTGGGCGAGCTCCCTGACCGAGCTTGAAAGCGGGGCGAAGTCACCGCTGGATGTCACGATCAGGGACCACGACGATGCCCAGATCATCTTCACCTCAGGGACCACGGGCCGCCCGAAAGGCGTTGCCGCGACACACGAGAACATATTGCAATCGTTGTGCCGCACCCCGGCCGGCATCGCGAAGGTAGTTCTGCACTCGGTTCCGGCCGCGACCAACGCCGGGCTGGGACTGCTGGTACAGCCGCTCGGCAACACGCCGCACACGGTCCTCGCGCTGCCGGAATTTCGCGCCGAAGAATTCCTGGACGCAATCGAGAAGCACCGGCCGACCGATATCGTGCTCGTCCCCACGATGGCACTGGCGCTGCTGCACGCCCAGGAGGCAGCGCAGCGCGATCTTTCCTCGGTGCGCATGGTCCGCACGATGAGCGCTCCGATCAGTCCCGCCTCGCTTGAGCGGCTCGACGCCATGTTCCCGAACGCGGCCACGGTCAACATGTACGCGTCGACCGAATCCTGGCCGGCCCGGGTGAGGGCCCGTTTCGACCGCGCCCGTCCCGCGTCGGTCGGCAAGCCCGAGGGAAGCACCCGGGTGCGCGTCGTCGACGCGGCCGGGACCGAGGTGCCACCGGGGACCACGGGTGAGGTCCAGCTCAAGGCGGACAGTGTCGCCCCTCGCCGCTATATCGGCGACCCGGCCGCCTCGGCCCGGGTGTTCCTGGCCGACGGCTGGGTGCGCATGGGTGACGTCGGGCACCTGGATGCGGACGGGTTCCTCTACCTGAGCGACCGCGAAGACGACATCGTCATCAGCGGCGGCCTCAACGTCTCCACGCTGGAGGTGGCCGCCGTGCTCGAAGATCACCCGCAGGTGACCGAGGCCGCGGTTCTCGGCATTCCGCACGACGTGCTGGGCCAGTACGTGGCGGCGGTCGTCAAGGCGGCGCCCGACCTCGACATGGCGGGCCTGTACGAGTACGCCCGTCAGCGGCTCGGCCCGGCTAGGGCACCGCGCCGGATCGCCGTGGCCGCGGAGCTGCCTCGAACGGCGACGTCGAAGGTCGCCAAGCATGCGCTGGCCGCGCTGATCCGGACCCTCGCCGTGCGCGAGGTCGGGCTCCCCGCAGGCGAGACCGACGAGCGCATCGCGCGGATCTGGGAGGCCGTGCTTCAGCAGCCGGTCGCCCCGGCCAGCGACTTCCTTGACCTGGGCGGTACCTCGCTGGAGGCGGCGGAGATCACCGTCAGGGTCCGGCGTGAGCTCCGCAAGGCGGCCAGGGAAGAGGACGTCTACCGCGCGGGGACGCTCGCGGAGTACGCACAGCTGATGCTGACCGCCCGGCCGCTTGAGGAAGCGGGGGACGCACCGATCAAGCCCCTACCACGGAGGACGCGCGGTGACAGCTGAGATCTTCGGGGCCTCCTTTCTCCAGGAGTCTCTGTTCCTGTCGGCCAAGGACGGCGAGTCGGCGGTGAACGTCGGGGTGGTGCTGGAGCTTCTCGGCCCTCTGGACATACCACGGCTGGTAGCCGCCATCGGCCGGCTCGCGTCCCGGCATGAGGCGCTTCGAACCACCCTGACCGGCGTGGACGGCAAGGTCTGGCAGGTGGTCGCGCCGTCTGCCAAGGTCCCGGCGGCGGTGCTCGATCTCTCGGCCGAGCACGACCCAGAGGCCGAGGCGATGCGGCTGGTCAAGGACCACCTGCGCCGGCCGTTTGCCCTGCAAGGACCCTCGCTGTGCCGGGTGATGATCATCACCTGCGGTCCCGGCAAGCATTTCCTTTCCCTCAGCCTGCACCACGCCGTTATCGATGGCTGGTCAGCGAGCGTCCTCGCCGCGGAACTGCGCGCCTGCTACTGCGAGACCGGCGCCGGGCCGATCGCCGCGCCCATGCTCCAGCCCGCCGACTACGCGGCCTGGGAACGCCAGCCCGCTGACTCGGCATCGCTGGATGGCTGGCGCAGGCAGCTGCGCGGGTACAGCACCAGGCTCCGCATCCCCGGAGCGACGGGTCCCGGCCCCGAGCAGCTCAGCCAGGCTCACGAGCTGCCGGATGGCGGCGCCGGCGCGTCCGGCGGCGTTGAAAGGCTGGCCAGGCAGCTCCGGGTTCCGGTCGTGGCGGTGCTCGCGGCCGCCGTGGCGGCTTCGCTGCGCGAATACGCCGGGGATGGCACCCTTGCCCGGGACTCCGGGCTCAGCGAGCCGGGTCTCATCGTCGGCCTGGTGCGCGCCAATCGTGAACGCGCCGAACTGCGGGACGTCGTGGGGTATCTGGCCGACATCGCGCCGCTCACTATTGACCTGCGCGGCGACCCGGAATTCGGCGGCCTGGTCGACCGGACGGCGGCGGCGCTCGCCTACAGCCGGGATCATCCCGTTCCGCTCGCGGCCCTGTCGCGGCTGCTGCGCGCCGACGGCGGAGAAGGGCCGCTGTTCGACGTCTGCCTCAACTACCTGCCCGGCGCCCGCCTGCAGGACCAGGTCAGCGGCGAGCTGCTGATGGCCAGGGTCGATGTCAAGGACAAGGAGCCATCAGCCAGCCGCTGGTGGGGCGGTACCGCGCTGATCGACTACGTGCTGCGCTCCGCCTCTCCCGGGCAGTTGTCCGGGTGCGTCCGCGGCGACCTCAACACCCTCCCGTCCAGTCTCCTGGCAGATCTGGCGGACCGGTTCTGGACGGCGCTGGTGGGCGGAACAGAGTCTCCCGACCTGCGGGTCAGCGAGCTGGCGGCGTCCGTTTCGCAGGCGACGTTATGGCCGAGCCAGTCGAGACCGATGTGCGGGCGGCCGATCTGCTCCCCGTCACCTACCTGGAAGAGGAGTGGGTCAGCGCCGTCGATATCCGGGCGTCCGACCATAACCTCCCCCTCGCCATCAGCATCGAAGGACCCTTCGATCACGGCGTGCTGCTCGACGCGCTCCGGGCACTGACGGCAAGACACGAGACGCTGCGCATGGCATTCGTGCCGGACCAGGAAGGAGTCCGGCGCGCCGTGTGGCCGATGGTCGAACCCAGCATCGACACGGCTGACCTCGCGTCCGCTCCCGAGGACGAGCGCGAACGGCAGCTTGACAGCATGATCCTGACCGAGGCCAGGCGGCCCACGGATCTGACGCGCGCCCCGTTGTGGCGCGGGTTCGTGGTCCGCATGTCGCCCGTTCACCACGTCCTTGTCACGGTCTGGCATCACGCTATCTTCGACGGGTGGTCGACCAGGGTCGCATTCCGCGACCTGACGAGCCTCTATGCGAGCGGGCTGCGCCGGGAACGATCACGGCTGCCCGAGCCGGGGATCCACATCGCCGACTACGCGGGGTGGGAACGGCAGCTCCGCTTGCCGGATGCCGTGGCGGCCTACTGGCGCAGCGTGCTGCCGGGCGAGACCGCCGCGCTGCCGATGGAGAGCGAAGGGACCCGCGGCCCGCAGGTCATCGTCGGCAGAAAATATCCCGCCCTCCCCGCGGGCCAGGTCAGCCAGCTTGAAGAGATCGCCAGGAGCATGGGCGTAAGCCTGACGAGCGCGCTCCGCGCGGTGGTGCTGACGGCGCTGCGTCCGTATCTTCCTGAACAGCTGGTCATCGGCTGCGTCCACGGCAATCGCGAACGGCCCGAGCTCCAGCCGATCATCGGGCTCTTGTCAGATCACCTGCCGGTGCCGGTCGACCTATCCGGCAGCCCCTCCTTCCTCGACCTGATCACCCGCGTCCACGGTGCTCTGCGGACCGCCCGCCGGCATCAGGCGCCGTGCGGATTGATCGCCAACGCGGTGCCGCCGCTGCCTGCGGGGGAGCAGATGTTCGATGTCTCCATCAACAACATGCGGCAATCGGCGCCGCTGGTCGAGCACGTGACCGCGCCAGACGGGGCCATCATCGAGTTCTCGGTCCGCGATGTCGCGGGGACCGAGCTCTGGCCGCGGATCAGGCACGCCTTCTCGGGCGGGGTCCGGCTGGGCTACCAGCTCCGCCTAACGCTCAGCGGACAGCTGAGCGGGGAGATCTGGGGCCACGTGCCCGCCTTCGCGACTGCGACGATCGACGCGCTCGGCTGCGCCTTCGCAGAGACGGCGAGCAAGATCGTGAGCAATCCGCGGCTGGACATCAAGACGTACGCGGGCGGCCGCCCGCGATGACGTCCCGCCTCATCTCCCGGGCGCCGCCCGGACAGCGGGTCGGCAAGCACCGGAGAATCGAACGGCGGCCAGGCCCGGCCATGCTCGCAATCGCGACCGCGCAGTTCATGGTGGCGCTGGACACGACAATCGTCAACGTCGCCTTGCCGCACATCCAGCAATCCCTCGGATTCTCCGGCTCCGGTCTGGAATGGGTGGTCAACGCCTACGCGGTGACCTTCGGCGGGGTGCTGCTCATCGGCGGCCGGGTCGGGGACCTGCTGGGCCGGCGCCGGGTATTCGCGGCCGGGCTCCTGCTGTTCTCCGCCGCATCGCTGGCCGGCGGCCTGGCCACCTCGCAAGCGTGGCTGCTGGCCGCCCGGGCGGTCCAGGGAGCCGGCGCGGCCATCACCGCCCCGGCCGCGCTCGCCCTGATCGCGACCACCTTCCCCGAGGGAGGGTCGCGGAACCGGGCGATGGGAATCTACTCGGCGACAAGCGCGGTCGGCGGCGCGATCGGGCTGCTGGCCGGCGGCTTGCTCACCACCTATGCCTCCTGGCGATGGGTGATGTACGTCAACGTGCCGATCGGAGTGGCTGTCGCCCTTGCCGCGCCGCTGGTACTCGGCCGGGCACCGCGCCAGCGCGGCCGGTTCGACCTACCCGGCGCGATCGCCGGCGCGGGCGGGGTCGCCGCCCTGGTCTACGGCCTGTCCGCCGCCTCCGCCTCCTCCGGCGGTACCTCGCACTGGGGTGACGGGAAGGTCATCGGCTCGCTCACCGCCGCAGTGGTACTGCTGGCCGCCTTCGCCCTGATCCAGGCTGGCAGCCGCCAGCCGCTGGTGCCTCCCCGGCTACTGCGCGACCGCGACCGGCGCAGCGCCTACCTGATCATGCTCTGCTCGGCGACCGCGATGGCCGCGGTGTTCTTCTTCCTGACCGTGTTCCAGGAAGCCGTCTGGGGCTACTCCGCGCTGAGGACAGGACTCGGCTACCTGCCGATGACCGCGGCCGTGCTGGCGGCGTCCGGTGTCTCCGCCCGGCTCGTCACACGCATCGCCACCAGGCCGCTCCTGCTGGCCGGGGCAGCGGTCGCAACGGCAGGCCTGTACTGGCTGTCCCGCCTCAGCGAGCACGGCAGCTACGCCGGCACCGTCCTCGGACCCACCCTGGTAGTCGGCTGCGGACTCGGGCTGCTGTCCGTCCCGCTGTCGTTGACCGCGCTGTCGCGGGTCAGGGACGGCGACTCCGGGGTGGCCTCCAGCCTGCTCAGCACCGCCCAGCAAGTCGGCGGCTCCATCGGCCTGGCGGTCCTCGGCACCGCCGCCTGGACGGTCGCCGCCGACAGCGCCCGTACCCAGGCGGCCCGCGCCGCGACCGCGGCCGCGCAGGCCGGGCGCCCGGTCGAATCGGGCCGGCAGTTGTCTGCGGCGATCTACCGGCATGCCCTGGCCGTGGGCTTCGGCCGCGCGCTGCTGGTGGCAGCCGTGATCATGCTGGTAGGCCTGGCCATCGCCGCCGCCGGAATTCGCGCCGACGCCCGCAGCCCGGAGATCCCCGCCATGGCCAGCCCGGCGCAGTGACATCCGGGCGGCCCGTAGGATCCGTTCCATGCCGGACGACCTGCCTCGCCCCGAGCCGTTCAACCCGAGGGCCGATCCCGAGGTGCTCGAGGACCTCCGCGCGCGGCTGCGCGCGACCCGCTGGCCGGACGCGCCGCAGGACGCCGGCTGGTCGCTCGGGACCGACCTCGGCTACCTCCGCGAGCTGGTCGCGTACTGGGCGGACGGGTTCGACTGGCCGGCCCAGGAGGCGGCCCTGGCCCGACTGCCTCGCTTCCGGGTGACGCTCGGCGGCCTCGGCATCCACTTCGTGCACGCCCGCGCGGCGACCTCGGCCGCGCAGGCCGCGCCCGCCCTGCCGCTGGTGCTCTGCCACGGCTGGCCCGACTCGTTCTGGCGCTACTCGAAGGTCATCCCGCTTCTCACCGACCCCGCCGCGCACGGCGCCGACCCGGCCGACGCATTCGACGTGGTCGTGCCGGATATGCCCGGCTACGGCTACTCCGACCGCCCGGCCGGCCCGCCGCTCGACTCCATCGCCGTGGCCGGCCTGTGGGCCGAGCTGATGTCCGTCCTCGGCTACCAGAAGTTCGGCGCGGCCGGCGGCGACATCGGCAGCGGCGTAAGCCGCTACCTCGGGCTCGACCATCCGGGCCGGGCAGTGGCGGTGCACCGCACCGACGCGGGCGTGCCCGTCTTCGCCGGCGACCAGGCCGACCTCACGCCCGAGGAGCGCGCCTGGTTCCGCGCGATCGCCGACTGGGGCGCGGCCGAGGGCGCCTACGCCGCCATCCATCGCACCAAGCCGCAGACCGCCGCCTTCGGGCTGACCGACTCGCCGGCCGGGCTGGCCGCCTGGATCGTCGAGAAGCTCCGCGCCTGGAGCGATTGCGGCGGCGACGTCGAGCGGCGCTTCAGCAAGGACGAGATCCTTACCAACGTCACGCTGTACTGGCTCACCGGCACCATCGGCTCGTCGATGCGCATGTACAACGCCAACGCCGAGATCCCGGCCGCCCAGCACGCCCGCCGGGTCGAGGTGCCGTCCGGCTTCGCGCTCTTCCCGGCCGACATCACCCGCCCGCCGACGGCGTGGCTGGAGCGCACGGCCAACGTCGCCCGGGTGACCCGGCCGCCGCGCGGCGGGCACTTCGCGGCGTTCGAGGAACCCGAGCTCTACGCGGCCGAGCTGCGCGAGTTCTTCCGCCCCTACCGCGCGATCAGGTAAAGCCCACGTTCAGGAAGAAGTGCCCGAGCCGTACGTTTCCGACGCCGCCGCCCGCCCAGTGCACGACGCGCGCCAAGAGGATGATGGCGACAATGCACACCACCAGCCAGAAGAAGAAAATGACAATCCCGGGTATCGCGTACCCGCTAATTGTTCTCGCTCGAACCATGGCCCTCGGCTACCCGGACCCGCCCGGTATATTCCATCATGGAAAACCAAAAGCTTTATCTCGAACGGACCCTGCCCTCCGCGTGTCAGGTCGATGGAGTAGCCGACAGGGCCGGGCCGCCGTTCGTGTTGCGCTGCGCCTGAGACTGACGCCGTCGGCTTGCTGGTGATCCCTGTTCGATCTCGTCTGGGAAGGAGCGAGCGCGGTACACGCCATCGCCCGCCATCTGGGTGCCCACCCGCGCACCGTGCAGCGTCGAGTCCGGGAGCTGCTCGACCGGCTCGGCGCCGGGACTCGCTCCCGGGCTGGCCTGCAGGCGGTGCGGCGCGGCTGGCTATGAGGTGAAACCGCGCGTCCGTTCGGAAAAATAAAGATCTTTATTTCGAACGGACGCGTGGTCCGCCCGGAATGCCGATGGCCGCCACGGCCGTGGCATTCCGGGCGGTGGCCTCAATCCGCTGATGAATCGGAGTTGTCTGGTGTTCGGGCTGACTTGTATGGTTGCGGTGTGCGGCGGTACCGCGCAACACGGTTCCCCCCCCAACCGTGGGAAAAGTCAGCCCGCCGCGCTCCTGTGCGCGGCGGTTTGAATAGCGGTACCGTCGCCTCTTCGTTCGCATGCAGAGTGGTCTAACTGGCAGAGCTTGACGACCGGCCCGATGAGAGAGCCGCTGAGCAACGGATCGGAATGCGCGCCACTACTATTGCCGCACTGCCAGGAAACGCTGTCCTGCTCGGGAGCAGGGTCAGGCGCGGCATCACGCCAGCTGGCCGCGACGGTATGCGGTGGTCTGACCGGCCCGGGCTCTGGCAGGCGCGCCGCCCATGGCTTGCCGTAACCGGGATCCTCATCGCCGTCGGGTGTTTCTGCGCGCTCGTTCAGGGACCCCAGTGGCGGGAGTCCCCCCCGCTCGCGACGGTCAACCTGGCGGTCTCTCTGGTCTTCGTCTTCACCGGCCTGCTGCTCGGCAAGGAGCCGGGCCAGCGTGTCACCGCGTGGGCGCTGGTGCTGGCCGGCGTGTTCCGCTCGGTGGACTTCATTGACGCCTGGCATGGCCCGTGGCCGGCCTACGCCCTCGTGTTCGGCGCCGCGGACCGCATCTTCGGCGCGTGGGCGCTGTTGCGTTACCCGGATTCCTCGCTATCGACGCTCCATCGGCGGTACCTCATCACGTTCGCCGGATGGATGCTGGCCGGCCGCGCGCTGATAGTCGTGACATCGACGGCGCAGTGGAACGGCTACCCGCCGTCCTCATGGTGGCCCGCCCTGATCCCGGATCAGCGGCTGTCCGATGTTCTCAACTACGTGGTCCACGGCGGCGAAGGGCTCTGCGGGCTCGCGCTGCTGGGGCTCCTGATGATCCGGCTGACCCAGACCAGGGGCCTGGACCGCATCGTCATCACGCCCATCATCGTGGCCGGCATCGCCGCGGTGATCGCCGGGATCGTGTCCGCCCTCATGATGACGTTCAGCCTGTCCGGCACACCCAACGGCGCGTACCTGACGGAAGGCGTGGTGGACTTCGCGATCCCGGTCGCGTTCCTGATCGCGGTGCTGCAACGGCTCCTGCTGATCAGGAACGTCACCGAGCTGACGGCTGAGGTCGCGGGGGGCGGCGACATCGGCGCGGCCCGCCGGGCGCTGCGCAGCGTCTTGCACGATCCCACCCTCGATCTCCTGGACACGTCCGATTCCAGCCTGCGGGCGCTCAGCAGTCGCTCGCCCGGGCGGCTGGTGTCCTACATCCGGGCCGGGCAAGACACGCCCGTCGCCGTCGTCGTCGCCGATCCGGTGCTGGCCAGGTACAGCGAGCTGTTCGACGCCGCCACGGCCGCCACCGGGCTGGCGCTGCAGAACGCCCGGCTTCAGGCCAGGGCCGCGCAGGAGAAGCTCGAGCAGGTCAAGGCTTCGCGGGGGCGGATACTCGAGGCCGAGCTGGCGGAGCGGCGGCGCCTTGAGCGCGACCTGCACGACGGCGTGCAGCAGCACCTGCTTGGCATCACGGCATCCCTCGCCGCCGCGATGACCAAGACGGCCGACCCCGAGGCGACCGCCGCTTTCAGCCAGGCCCGCGAGGGTCTCAGGGCGGTGCTGGCCGAGCTCAGGGACCTGGCGCACGGAATTCACCCGGCCGTGCTCTCGCAGTGCGGGCTTGGCGCCGCGCTTGAGCAGATAGCGGAGCGCCTGCCGCTCCCGGTGAGGGTTGACGTGCCGCCGCGCAGGCTCGATGCCGCCGTGGAGGCGACGCTGTACTTCGTTGCCTGCGAGGCGCTCGCGAACGTCGTGAAGCACGCCGATGCGGACAGCGCATGGGTCGTGGTGCGGGCCGGGGGGTCTCTGCTGGAAATAGAGATCGCGGACGACGGCGCCGGCGGAGTCACCGCGGGCGGCGGCCACGGGCTGGCCAACATAGCCGACCGCGTCGGCGCGCTCGACGGGGAAGTCGTCATCGACAGCCCGCCCGGCCGGGGGACGCGCCTGGTGGTGAGGGTCCCGTGCGCATAGCGATCGCAGAAGACTCCGGACTGTTCCGCTCCAGCCTGGCCCTGCTGCTGCGCTCACTCGGGGCCGAGATTACCGCCAGCGTCGCCTCGGGCGCGGAGTTGCTCGCGGCTATCGACAAGGCGGGGCCAGGAACTCAGCCGCCCGACGTCGTCATTCTCGACATCCGGATGCCGCCGTCATTCAGCGACGAGGGCATCCGCACCGCGCACGAGATACGCGCCCTGCACCCCGATACCGGCATCCTGGTCCTATCGACCTACGCGGAAACCAGCTATGCGAGCCAACTGCTGGAAGCGGTGCGCTCTGGAGTCGGCTACCTGCTGAAAGACAACGTGACCGACGCCGACGCGCTGATGGAGAGCCTGGGTCGAGTTGCCGCGGGCGAGACCGTGGTCGACCCGGCCATCGTGCGGCGGCTGCTGGGGAGAAACCGCAAGCCGAGCGTGATGGACACCCTGAACGAGCGTGAGTTCGAGGTACTGCGGCACATGGCGGAGGGCAGGTCCAACCTCGGGATAGCGAAAGAGCTCTTCCTGAGCGCCCGGACCGTCGAGACTCACGTCACCAGTGTCTTCACCAAGCTCGGCCTTACCCCGAGCGACACGGAGAGCAACAACCGTGTCCGCGCGGTCGTGGCGTTCCTCCGCTCGGCGGGCTCGCCGCGGTGAAGCAGCGGTGAGAAGCTCCGCGAGGCGGAGGCTAGGTCACGATCCCTTTCCCCCGATCGTGTCCTTGCCTCCGCCCCGGTCATTGGAGGACGAACACATCCTTGTCGCCGAAGGCGTCGACCAGGTCCTGCCCGAGCTCGCGCGCGACGAAGACGGCGGTAGCCGCGTCAATGCCGCCCTCGAGGACCGCCGCGTCGTCCGTTGACGGGCTGCCTTCCAGCAGGCTCACCAGCACCCGGTACCCGTCACCGTGCTTGGTGCGGGACACGGCCGCCGCAGTCGCCGACGGCATCGCCTTCCTCGCCGTGAGGATGGTCATCACTACATCCGCCACCCGGAGGGTCTGCACCTGCTGCCAGTCCTGCGACGCGCCATCGCCGGACGGGGGGCCTGCGCTAAGCGGCATGGGAGAAGTATGTCGCCGGGGGACCCGATCGCTCATCGGGGAAACTACGGGCGACAGCAAGGGGTTTCCCTCTTGACACTCTCGCGCTGAGGGCTGCGGCGATCCGGCCAACGTCGCCTTTGGTTCGCCGGTACTTGCCAGACATGAAGATCGCCGTATTGCCCTCTGGGAAGCGGCGACGGCTGGCTCGGCGGCAGTCGCAAGCACAATCACAAACGACACACCCATGGTCGAGGCAAGCAGGACGTAACCGGCCGCCCCACTGGTCGCTGGCGCGTGGAGTCACGTGAGGCAACTTATCTAGATGTGGATGCCTTGCCGGAGTTGTAAGGTAACGGTCGTTTCTGTACGGTTTGCTTGAGGCCGAGGCGACTGTTAGGCCGATTCCCGGAAAGGTCACTTGATGTCTACTGACGCGCCCGCGTCCGTTCCTGATCCCGTGCCCGTGCAAGGCGCCGAGGATGCCAAGGACGCCGGGCTGAGCGGGCCCGCTGAAACCGTCAGCGGGCCCGCTGAAACCGTCAGCGGGCCGGGTGCCGTGGAAGCTGTTTCCGGTGAGGATGTCCCGTTCACGGCGGCTGAACAGCCGTTCGCGCCAGTCCCTCCGCCACCGCCGCCACCACCGCCGAGGCGGCCGCGCAGGGCGCCGAAGTGGCTGCTGCTGACCGTCGGCGGGGTCCTGGCGATCGCCCTTGTCGCCGGCCTTCTCGTCTGGCAGCCGTGGAGCCCGCGACCGATCGCCCCGGTGTCGCTCGCCGCTATGTCACCGACCGGGACGAGCGTGCGGTTGTCCTGGCCGGCCCCCAACGGCGGGGCGACGCCGGACCACTACGTCATCCTGCGGGACGGCGCGCAGCTGGCGGAGATCCCGGGCAATGAGACATCCTGGACGAACACGGGCCTGAGGCCCGGTGACAAGCTCCGGTACGAGGTCGCGACGCGAGGCGGCGGCTGGCAATCCGGGCCATCACCGGTCGCGACGGTGACCACGATCGCCCCGAGCCCGGTGGGGCTGAAGGTCGCGTCGACCTACACCAGCGCGACGCTGACCTGGAAGCCGTCGCCACTCGGCCCGGCGCCAGATAAATACGTGGTCTACAACGGGCCCGACCCGGTGGCAACGCTTGACGGCGGGACCACTTCGTACGTCCTGAGCGGGCTAGTCGAAGACACCGCCTTCCAGTACACGGTCGTCGCCGAGTGGGGGAAGGTCAAGTCCACGCCGTCCGCGACCGACTCCGGCACGACCCGCTCGGCGCCACTCAACGACTTGCAGAATGCGATCGTCACGCCGACCAGCATCCCGAGCGGCGCGACCGGGGGCACCGTGGGCAGGGCGTACCCCACGTCGTGGAACTTCACTCCGCAGTGCACCACGAATGCCTGCACGATGACCGTTAATGTCGTCGTTCCTGGTCCTCAGGAGCGGGGGTTCGGGCTCACAATCAAGGTCACCCCGTCCGGTGCCGACTACACCGGCAGTATCCAGGCGAAATTCGCGAAATGCGGGGGGACCGTGACTACCGACGCCATCAAGGTGACCCTCGTCCCGGACAAGAGCCAGATATCCAACGGGCGTTGGGGCCACTGGACCGGCACCGTGTCCGCCGCGGCGCCGTACATCAACCTGAACAACGGCTACTACTGCCCATCGGCGAGCTGGGACTACAACGTGTCCTCGGGCGGCGCAGGCAATGCAGGCGCAACCGCTGGTTCCCCTGTCTAATATTTCGCGTGAACAAGGGGGCAATTGAAGTAGCTCGTCGCGCCAAGCAACCGATATGACGCGTGCAAGGGGCCGGCTGTAGCCTCGGACCCTATGAGCTGGCTGCCTGACGATTTCGTGCACCCCGTCCTCGTCCCGGTGCCCGGCACCGCGCTGCACCTGCGGCCGATCAGGGAGGCGGACACCGAGATCGACTACCCCGCCGTGATGGGCTCGCGCGAGCGTCTGTGGGAGATCTTCGGCCCGGCCTGGGCCTGGCCCAAGGACACGATGACGTTCGAAGCCGACCGCCGCGATCTGAGACGGCATGAGGAAGAGATCGCCATGCACCAGTCCTTCAACTACGCGCTTCTCGACGAGCGGGAAACCGCGATCCTCGGCTGCGTCTACATCGACCCGCCCGAGCGGGCCGGCGCGGACGGCGAGGTCTCCTGGTGGGTGGTGGACGACCTCGTCGGCGGACAGGCCGGCCTGCAGGCGGTCCGCCGCGGCTGGCTCTGAGCGCCCTCCGGTGTGCCGACCCAGGTCGAAAATAGCGGGCAGCGCGTGGTCCATTCGCAGGACGTCGTGCTCGACGTGCTGATACCGAGGCCGAGAACGTAAGATCCCGCTCACGGCTTGCAGCCCGCGCCGGCCCAGAGCAAGTATGCCCCCGACCCGGGCAGGCACCGCGATCGTGTTCCGTTTGGGGCACGCCTTCGCGACCGCGGGCATCATCGTGTTCCGTTATGGGCGCTATGCGACCCGAACGGCACACAATGAGCCCCATGTCCGATTGGACGGGTGCGCGTGGTGCGCGTGGTGCGGGTGAGGACGGAGTGAGCCCAAGCCAAAATCAGCCGGACTCGACGACCGCCTTCATCTTCTCCAGCGTGACCAGCATGCCCTCGGCGTTGCTGCGGCCCCGCGCGGACCCGAAGATCAGCCAGTACAGACGGATAAGCGGCGAAGAAGGCAGCGCGAACGACTCGGTGACGTCGGTCCCGCCGTCCGCGCCCGGTTCGAGTTGGTAACGCCAGGTGTTGAGCACCGACCGGCCCGGCGGTCCGACCGAGAAGCCGAAGTCGCGACCCGGATCGCACGCCGTCACCGTGCAGACGGTCCAGTACACCGGCCCTCGGCCATTGCGCCGGGCGTGACCGCGGAAATGCGCTCCCACGGCGGGCCCGCTGGCGCCGCCGAGCCGTTCCGCCTATTCCAGGGCAGGCGGGCTGGCGGCCGGGGCGACCGGGTTCGGCGGCGGCGTCAGCGGGACCGACTCGCCCCAGTCGCTGAAGGTGGTGGTGGACTTGTAGCCGCCGCTGGCGAGGACCGTCTCGCGCAGCGGGCGGGAGCCGGCCGCCGCCACGTCGAGCGTGACCCGGGCGGAGGCGGGGGGCTGCTGGCTGGCGGGGGCACGGCCCTGCACGCCGATCGCCCGCTGCCCGGCCACGGTGGCCGGGGCGGTCAGCGTGAGCGGGGCGGCCAGTGCGATCTCGGACGCGACCGACGACAGCGTGATCCCGTCGACGATGTCGGCGTAGCTGCTCGCTCCCAGTTCCTGGCCCGGGTGGACGGCGATCCACTGGCCCGCCAGCGACTGCGCCTGGGAGGCGGGAACGTTCATGAAGTCGGCCAGCCCCTGCACGTCGCCCTGGACGTACCCGACGCCCCCGGTGTACAGGATGCTGACGTCGCCGCCGGTGCTCAGCGTGATGTGCTGGCGTCCGCCGTCGGCGGTCGCGTCGTCGGAGTAGGTGATGCTCCCGTTGGAGAGGGTGGTGCTGATGGCGACGTGCACCGCGCGCCCGGCCTTCAGCGCGGCCAGCGACGCCGCCACCACGGCGGCCGCCGACCCGGCCGGCGGAGCCGCCGCAGCCGGGGAAGACGGAGCCGCCAAAGACGCAGCCGCCGAAGACGGCGCCGTAGAGGACGAAGCCGCCGAAGACGGCGCCGTAACGGCCAGGGGAGGAGCGGGACTTGAGCTCGCGGTCGAGGTGCAGCCCGCCAGCAGCGCCAGCCCGGCCAGGGTCGCCGGCGTCCACGCCCGCAGAGATCGATTCACTTTCCTATGCTATTTGGTAATCAACCGGCATATCGGTGATGATCCGGCCGCACAGTCGCCCAAGGTCCGTTCGGAAGCAGGATTTAAGACTTTTTCTCCGGATGGCTGACGTCCACCGGCGGCAGATCCTGCACCTCGTGCTTGCTGAGCTTGAGCACGATGCCGTCGTGGGTGCTGGTGACCGCGCTGATCGGGATCGCCACTTCCTTCTTCCCCCACAGGTGCCCCTCTTGCAGCAGGAAGTGGGTCACGTGGCGGCTGCCGGGGTCGATGACCAGCCCCTGGACGCGGCCGATGTCGCCGTCGGTGGCCTGGACGGGCTCGCCCCGGCGGATCTCGACCTCGCCCAGCGGGACGGAGTCGGTGGCGACGACCTGCGGGGCGATGGCGCCGGCGCCGCGGCCGATGCCGGGCACGGCCATCCCGCCGCCTTCCAGGCCGTAGTAGGGCATGTAGCCGATCTGGCCCGGGCCGTAGCCCCCGTAGCCGTCGCTGGCCGGGATGATCTGGGTGTCCTCGGCCGGGTCGAGGTTCTCGAACTCCGCCTTGGTGCAGCGGAGGGTGATCCGGCCCGCCGCGCCGCCGACGTCGAGGAGCTCGATCGGCACCAGCCGGCCGAGGTCCGGCCGGTGCTCCGGCTCGATCACCAGGTGGGTGACCTCCTCCACGGTGGGATCGACGATCACCCGGATCAGCCTGCCGACCGCCCCGTCGCTGCCGCTGGCGTCGGTCCCGATCGTGAACTGCGTCGTGTCTGCCATGGCGGTATCTTTCCCGCCAACGGCCGGGCTTTACCCGTTCCCGCTGCTGAAGGCTGCGTCGAATGACGCCGCGGGCGGCGAGAAGTCGAACCGTCGCAGGAACGCGAGCGATTCCGGCGCCCCGGTCAGCCGGTCCATGCCCGCGTCCTCCCACTCGACCGAGATCGGCCCGGCGTAGCCGATCGAGTTGAGCGTGCGGAACACGTCCTCCCAGGGCACGTCGCCCCGCCCGGCCGACACGAAGTCCCAGCCGCGCCGGGGATCGCCCCACGGCAGGTGCGAGCCGAGCCGCCCGTTGCGGCCGTCCAGCCGCTTGCGGGCCTCCTTGCAGTCCACGTGGTAGATGCGGTCCCTGAACTCGAGCAGGAACCCGACCGGGTCGAGGTCCTGCCACACGAAGTGGCTCGGGTCGAAGTTGAGCCCGAAGGCCGGCCGGTTCCCGACCGCGTCCAGCGCCCGCTTCGCGGTCCAGAAGTCGTACGCGATCTCGCTCGGGTGCACCTCGTGCGCGAACCGCACGCCCTCGGCGTCGAACACGTCCAGGATCGGGTTCCAGCGGTTCGCGAAATCGTCAAACCCGCGCGCGATCATCGACTCGGGCACCGGCGGGAACATCGCCACCGTGTGCCAGATCGACGACCCGGTGAACCCGATCACGGTCTGCACGCCGAACGCGGCCGCCGCCCGGGCGGTGTCGGCGACCTCGGCCGCCGCCCGCTGCCGAACCCCTTCCGGCGACCCGTCGCCCCAGATCCGCGGGGGCAGGATCGCCTGGTGCCGCTCGTCGATCGGGTGGTCGCAGACCGCCTGCCCGACCAGGTGGCAGGAGATCGCCCAGCACTTCAGCCCGTACTTCTCGAGCAGCGCGTGCCGCCCGGCCAGGTACCCGTCCTCGCCCAGCGCGCGGTCGACCTCGAAGTGGTCGCCCCAGCAGGCGAGCTCGAGCCCGTCGTACCCCCACGAGCTCGCGAGCCGGCAGACCTCCTCGAGCGGGAGATCGGCCCACTGCCCGGTGAACAGGGTGAACGGCCGTGCCATAGATCCTCCAGAAGAATCAAAACATTTATCTCGAACGGACCGAGGCGCCTGTGGCCTCGTCAGCCGCTTGCCACCCGCTGCCGGCCGCCGCGCTGCGCTGGACCGCGTCAAGCACCCGCTGCACCGCCAGCCCGTCCCCGAAGGACGGCGCCGGCTGCCCGCCGTCCGCGATCGCCGTCAGCAGGTCCCGCGCCTGGTTGGTGAACGTGTGCTCCCAGCCGAGGGTGTGACCGGGCGGCCACCAGCCGGAGAGGTAGGGATGTTCCGGCTCGGTGACCAGGATCCGGCGGAACCCGGCGGTCGAGCCGCCGGCGGCACCGTCGCCGTCGTAGAACTCGAGCTCGTTGAGCCGCTCGAGGTCGAACGCGAGACTGCCGGCCGACCCGTTGAGCTCGATCCGCAGCCCGTTCTTGCGCCCGGCGGCATACCGGGTCGCCTCGAACGAGCCCAGCGCGCCCGACCGGAACCGGGCGCTGAACACCACCGCGTCATCCACCGTGACCCGTCCGGTCCGGGCTGTCCCGTCCGCGGCCCCGGTCCCGTCGGCGGCCCTGGTCGCGGTCGCGCCCCCGGTCCCCGCCCCACCCCCCGTCCCGGTCGCGTCCGCGTCTCCCTCCCCGGGACCGCCGGGCAGCGGACGTTCTTCGACGAAGGTCGCGCTGATCGCGGACACGCCGACGATCTCGTCACCGGTCAGGAACCGGGCCAGGTCCACGATGTGCGCGCCGAGGTCGCCGAGCGCGCCAGAACCGGCCTGGTCCGCCTGCATCCGCCAGGTCAGCGGCGAGTCCGGGTCGACCAGCCAGTCCTGCAGATACACGGCCCGGACGTGCCGCAGCGTCCCGATCCGGCCCTGCTCGACCAACCGCCGCGCCAGCGCCAGGGC
>Ga0208220_1000180_pt1 | contig 25287 bp, 27 predicted proteins | sample NGESurdeep092012_9_FD_184484 | JGI IMG/M metagenome (GOLD analysis project Ga0208220, IMG submission 184484) | Arctic peat soil microbial communities from Barrow, Alaska - NGEE Surface sample F53-1 deep-092012 (SPAdes) | ecosystem: Environmental > Terrestrial > Soil > Wetlands > Peat ...
GTGTCGCCGGTCGACATCACGTCGATGTCATAGACGAACCCAGAGATGGTATTGCCCGTGATAACTTGATCGCTGCAGCCATCGCCATACACATCCTCGACCTTGATGCCGGACTTCGGGTTCGAAGAACAAGTTGTAGCGACCACCAATCCACTGATCGAACGCGCCAAAGAGGAATGCCGTGGTCAGTGCACAAGAGTTACTAATGAACGCCGCCTCGCTGCTGAGTTTGATGGCATTTCTTGGACCGCACGGCGCTTCAAGTGCCCGAACACGCCACAGGTCTAAATAAGCAAGCACGTTCATTTCAATGTCCCAGGTAGCGGCAATTTTCCCGAAGTCTGGCTGCTCGGTTCATCCACCTTCAGCGCGCAACTGTCCGGGATGCTCGGGTTGCCGTTCTTCGCGCCCGCTCTTCTCGATCAAGCCGTCGAGACCTATCGGGCAAACTTTCAGCCGTCCCTTCTGCTCGAATAACCTCACTTCATGGTCGCTGCGACGGTCATTTGCGCCGACACCGACGAAGAAGCCCACCGACTAGCGCTCTCCTGTGACTCAACATTCTTCAGCGCAGTACGGGACGAATGAGTCCACTTCCTTCAGTGGAGGAAGCTTCCGCTCGGCAATTTTCCGATTCGGAAAAAGAGCTGGTCGACGGGGCGATGTCTACCCACATCATTGGGAGCGCAGAATCTGTCCATGAGGGACTTACGACGCTGGTGAAGCCTACGGATGCAGGTGAACTCATGCTCTCTACGAGGATTCATTCATTCGACGCCAGTGCGCACTCCCTAGAACTGGGTGGCGCACCGATGGACGGTTCTGAGCAACTCACAGGAGACCCCTCTTGCGCGGCAGTCGCTTCCTCCTCGCGCACCGAGTGGTCCGGTTATCATCCTGCCATGATGGAACGTTCCCTCATCGGCATCGATATTCAGCCCATCGACGAAGTCCAACGGTCCCTACAGATTTTTGGGGATCGTTATCGCCGACGTCTTTTCACGGATCACGAATTGGAGTATTGCGGTGACGGCCCCACAACTGCCTCGAGACTTGCGGAACGATTCGCTGCAAAAGAAGCAGTCTTGAAGATCCTCGATGTTGGTGAGTTCGTCCCAACCTGGAGATCCATCGAAGTGAGATGTTCCGCGAGTGGCCGACCGGAGATCGTTCTCTATGGCGAGGCCGCCGCCCTCGCTCAGTTGCAGGGAGTTCATAGTCTTTCTCTCAGCCTCAGCCGTGGTGGCGGAATCGCCGTCGCCACGGTAGTGGCGACTCTGACGTCTAGCCTCGCCGTTTAACAAGGAACAGCTCCGCAGTCATCGTGCTTAACGCGGCATGCACCGATCGCCGAAGGTTCTCGCCTCGGACGCTCTGGATCCCGGAACTCGAAACAATGACCGTGGCGCAGTCGAAATCACTGCCACGATCACCTTTCTGACACCTGAAGCCGTGCGACGATTGCAATCGCTGACTTCAACAACGACGTTGACCTACGTGTCGAAGCGGAGCGTTACGACAAGGTCGCGATCACTGTCGACGCTCCCGAACCGGAGTTCGCCGCACCCGTGCCGGAAAGGGATATCGACCAACCCGCAACGCCGAGTACTGCGAGACGCGCTTCTAAATACACGGCCACCGACTGCGCTCGTGCCCGGCCTAGTGCCGCGTTCGCCCCCACTAATGCCCCGTCATTCCGTTCGGTGGGCGTGAGACCATCCCCATAGCCGAGCAGAGCTATTTGGGTATAGCCCTTCGATTTCACCACGACAGCCATGCTTTGAATTTGACTTTCAAGAGCTGGGGAAAGCGTCGACGCGCCATGCCCGAAGGGCCCCGCAGTAATTTCTGTGGCGTTCGCAGGTTTCCATTGGGCATACAGGGTCACTGATACGTCAAAGGCGAATGCGGCCCCATTCGCGTACGGGGTTCCCAGTCCGTTGGCTCCCGTGTTCCAGCCGGCGAAGTTGTAGCCGGCTCGCGTGAATTGATTGTCTGTCAGACGTCGCGTCGTATCGCCAGTTTCGACGGCCATCGCGCCCACGCCGCCATTGGCAGAGAATGTCACGTGATGCGGTGGTGTCACGTGATGCGGTGGTGTCACGTGTGCTTTTTTCCATTGGGCGTACAGTTTCGTCGATGTGACGAACGAATACGCCGCGCCGTTCGCGTATGAGGTTCCGTGTCCGTTGAGCGAGGTGCTCCATTCGAGAAAGGTGAAGCCTTTTCGTGCAAAGTGGTTGGGAGTGAGATTCGCAGTTTTGTTGCCACGCTCTATTGCCGTTTCGCCGGCGCCGTCGTTGGCGAAGAACGTAACCTCTCGCAATGGCGCCGTGGGAACTTTCTTCCATCGGGCGAACAGTGTCACCGATCTTTTGAAGTTGTACGTCGCCCCGGCCCCGAAACGAGCGCCCGATCCCTTTGCCGAGCTACTCCAATTCACGAATGTGTAACCGACTCGCGTGAAGCGATTCGGCGAGATTGCCGTCGGCGTGTTGTCGACTTCCGACCGCATAGTTCCGTGCCCACCATTTGAAGAAAAGGTGATGGTCCGACGAGGAGACTTCCCCATCTTCCATCGGGCATAAAGGGTCGTCGATGAACTGAACGGGAAAACTGCGCCATTCGCAAAAGCCACTCCCGAGCCGTCGGCCGCAGTGTTCCAGTCGACGAACGTGTGGTTCGCTCGCGTGAATGTGCACAGCGCCAGTGCGGTGGGCTCGCTGTCACTCTGAGCTGGCATCGACCCTGCTCCACCGTTGCCGTCGAAGGTGACCGTCGCAACGACGCTAGTGACGGTCAAGGTATAGGTCCACGTACCGGTATCGCCAGCGGCATCGGTGTCGGTCCCAGAAACAACATACGTTCCAATCGAGAGCTGATTGGTCGACGCAATGAGGCCCACTGCGCTGACGGTCAGTGCCGAGCTGGACTTCGTCGTGACGAAAGTGACTGGACCAGCATTACCGGCAACCGTTATCGGTCCCGTCGCAAACGCCTGCGACATCGTGTCTAACACCGTGCCCGACGTTGGCGATGTTTGAGTAAGGGTCGATGTCGATGTGGTGCCCGCTGCGATAACGGCAAGGGAGTAGGTCCACGACCCGCTATCTCCGTGAGCGTCCGAATCGGAGCCGCTGACCGTGTACGGAGAGCCACTCGCGCTCAGCGCCCCAGTGCTCCCAAGAACGTCGCCGCTACTGATGGCGAAACCTGGGGTTGAGGTGGTAAATGTAACCGGGCCAATGAATCCCGACACCGTAGCGAGCGTGGCTGTGTACCCTGCACTGCCCGCGACATCGACTGAACCCGACGTCGGGGATGCTTGCACGATTACGTCGGGAGAAACGGTAAGGGAATAAGTCCACGACCCGCTGTCGCCGTACGCGTCCGAATCGGAGCCGCTAACCGTGTACGGAGAGCCACTCGCGCTCAGCGCCCCAGTGCTCCCAAGAACGTCGCCGCTACTGATGGCGAAACCTGGGGTTGAGGTGGTAAATGTAACCGGGCCAACGAATCCCGACACCGCTGCAAGCCTCGCAGTGAACGCTGCACTGCCGCCGACATCGACTGAACCCGACGTCGGGGATGCTTGCACGATTACGTCAGGCGTCACGGTAAGGGAATAAGTCCACGACCCATTGTCCGCGGAGGTATCCGAATCGGAGCCGCTGACCGTGTACGGAGAACCACTCGCGCTCAGCGCCCCAGTGCTCCCAAGAACGTCGCCGCTACTGATGGCGAAACCTGAGGTTGAGGTGGTAAATGTCACCGGACCGACGAATCCCGACGCCGCAGCGAGCGTAGCTGTGAACGCTGCGCTGCCCGTCGTAGTCACGGAACCCGACGTCGGGGATGCTTGAGTGATTGTTGCGGCCGACGCAGCAGGCGAAAAGATCACGGACGCCGAGAGTAGACATATGAGCACGACCGCGGCCGTGCCCAATCTCGCGAGTCCAGCCCTCAAACTCATTTGCGAAACCTACTACGAAAACTTACGGCGCGTACCCGCACGGCGGCGGCAACTCGCCAGTCCTCTCGCGACGCAATCGAGGCACCGCCATGACATCCGCTTGAAGATCAAAGTGGCGAAGACCGATTTGAATTTTTGGATCCTCTGACCACGGTGAAGAGACTGTCAACGCTCTTCGAAAAGTGAGCCGCCTCTAGTGGGCGCTTCGTCTCTCACGTACCGCTGTCTGCGTCTGCCCCGCCGGGCAACGGTGAAGCGACGCGAGCGTATCGTTCAATAACAAATTGATCGAGTATGTCCACTACGTGCCGCCTACCAACGGTGCTGAGCATGGAATGGTCCAATCCCGAGACGATTCTGATGTGGAGGTTCCTCACGGAGACCAGTCGCCGACGTAAGACCGCGCCAAGAACAGGGACCTGGCGAAGAGGCGAGAGATCATCCGGACTGAGAATCAATAGGACGTCTGAATTTCCGGCAACTAACTCCCGAGGCATTTTTGGCGGATACGTCGATGAGAGCATAAACCTCAAGACTCCTCGGATCAGCTTGTCGGCTCGTCGGTGACGATTGAGGTACGCCTCCGCGCGGTGCACGATCGAACGAGTTGACTCTCGGCCCGACAATTTCAGTCGGGCAAGGTTTGGAATATTTCCCGCCCCAACTTCGAGGTTGATTACCAATACACCGCGAGTCGTGAGTTCAGTCGCAACTTCTAGGGCTAGGTGTCCCCCTGAGCAAAATCCAATCAACACGGTATTACCCGGATCAATAGGTTCAAGTGATCGCACCGCGGCCACAATGTCGTGGCGCCTCGTTATGTCGAATACGGGCCGATCGGGTTGACCCGGCACCCAAGGGCTTTCGCCCAATTCACTCTGGTCAAATCGAGCGCAGCGCAGACCGAGGCCCGCCCATCGCCGCGCGAGTTCGACCCACAATCGCGCGGGACCGACGTGATCTTCATTAACGCCATTCACCATCACGATGGTTGGTCCCCGTTGGCCACCGACGGGTTCGCTTACTATGCCGAATATTTGACTTGGACCGAGCTCCAACACGCGCTCACGCACCTGATATTTGCCTGTTTCCCTCGACACGATGACGTCGGGCGAGGGCGCTCGAGTCTTGAAGGACACCGGGTGCGACGAAGACGAAGTCAGCCACGCCCTGAGATTCGCGATAGTCAACTCCGGCGGTACCGAAACAGAGAGTTCCGTTTCTAAGAGTGCTTGTTGCTCGGACGTAAGGGCCCATTCGGCGTGTGCCGATTCCCACTTAGAACGAAATTTACTCGAGATAGGCCGATCATCTCGCGTGACGACGAGGACTCTCTCGGCTATCCGATTCGTCGTGGGCTCGACGAGACTGAACTGATCCAATCGCATCTCGGCGTCGTCACTCAGGGCATACTCCAACATCTTCGTCGGTTCATCGGAGCCCGTCTCTATGACGTCTGGCCCTAGTGCCCCAAGTGCAACCAGTTCACGCACATACGCCCTTCCCGATTCGCAGGGATCCCACATCGCGAACGAAGCGAGGCCCAAGTCGAAGGTTGATGCCGCTGTTCCTACGATGGCCGCACCCATTCGCATGCCTACCGCCGACACCGAAGTAATCCCCAGGGAACGTAGTAATTCCACGCCCTGCTCGACCCCTTCTGTCCACGCGTGATCGAACCCCATGTCGTCCATCGACCCACTCGAGTCTCCCGTCCCGAAATGGTCATATCGAAGTGAAACGTATCCGTCTTCTGCCAGGCAGATCGCAAGGGTTCGAAGAGCGCGGCGAGCAAGTCGCGACTCCCGGCCAATCGGCGGCGACAACAGCACGGCACCTTTCGTCGTCTCACCAAGTGGTGTCGTCAATCGACCAAAGAGCGGTCGATTTGCCGCTCCAAACCAGAGACTCACTTCACGAACCTGCTCCGATCGTGCCGGAGTGGTCACCAGCATTCCAATACCTTTGTTGTTGGCGGAAATGCGGTTTTACCATTCAATTCTTGCGGCCACGGTATGTCTTCACTCAAAATTCGACGGGTGATCGCCACGGTTTCGAGTGTACGCCGGTACCGAGTGTCGTGAGGAACGAAGTCGCCCTCTCGACGCTGATCTGCTTCGTCGCCGCCCGTGATGAAGTGGATCGCGATCCTCCCACCACCAGAGAGGTGATCAAGCGTGGCCGCCATTCGCGCGAGTACCACGGGCTGGACGAAACCAGGCCGGTCAGCCACCAGGACTTTCAGCTTCTTGGTCCTGTTCAAGACCGAACTGGCCTCAGCCCAACCTTCAGGACCAACAGCTCCGCATCGCTCAAAATCGCCGTCATCATGGGCTTGAGAAATAGCAACTAAATAGTCGCGGTCAATCACTGGCCCGTCCATCCAATCGACAACGGGACCGTCCACCAAGGGCCCCTTGATTTCCGAGGCGTCCCCAGTTCCCACCATCCCAATGATCTCGACCGGCATCGTCTCGCGCTCCCAATCTTTGTCAGCAAAAAGCCCTACACGTGCCCCGCGACAAACGTCTGTCCTTAATCGAATGCCCAGTTCAACGCTAACATCCGGTTGATGCCCCCGGATACGGCCAAAGGATTGACTCTCAATAAGCGACCTCTAGTTGCTGTTGGCTACGGCCCTCGATGTGTTCCCGTCATGCAACTGACAGAGGCAGCAGCCGAGACGTGCGAACTGCTGTGGATGATCGACGGCACGCTGCCTGAAATGCAACAGATGACCGAGCTTTTGAACCGTTTCGGTCCCGTGGTGGACATCGGGGGGCTTTCAACCGATCAGATTCTCAAGGAACTTGTGGCGCCCTATCGACCCGACGGAATCGTGACCTACTTGGACGCAGGCATGCCAACCTTCTCTCAGGTTGCGGAAACCCTCGGCCTTCCCTTCCACTCCTTCGCGACGTCGGTGGCGTTAACCGACAAGGCCGAACAACGTCGTGTGTTGAAGGCCGCCGGTCTCGCTACCCCGCCCTGCGCCGTCATCGCCCCGGACGACACTGACGGCGACATCGTCGCCCTGGGGTCGAGCATTGGCTGGCCGTCAGTCTTAAAGCCACGCTCAGCCCAAGGCAGTCGTTATACCTTCTTCGTCGACGACGAATATCACTTGATGCAATATCTCCGAAACCTCGGTCCCACTCGCCCCGAAATGGTTCTTGAGGGATATCTCGCTGACGATCCTTCGCGCGGAGGCGAGCCGTACGCGGACTACGTCTCCGTAGAGAGCGTGGTGGCACACGGCGTCATTAGCCACTTAGCGATCACTGGACGCTTCCCTCTCGCCGAGAACTTTCGCGAAACTGGCTTCTTTATTCCGGCGGCACTGAACGAAACTGACCAAGCCGCGGCACTAGATCTGGCGACTTCGGCCATCGAGGCGCTCGGAGTGACCACGGGTTGCCTTCATTCAGAGATCAAGTTCACGCCCGACGGACCTCGAATCATCGAGGTGAATGGGCGCGTCGGCGGAGGCGTCCCCGAGATGCTCGGTCGCGCAGCGGGAGTCGCCTTGGTAGAGCTGACGCTGCGACTGGCGCTCGGAGAGGCGATCCAGTTCGACGATCTCGTCACCACAGAGCGCATCGGCTATCGGTTGTTCTTACAACCTCCCCCAGTGTCGGCGACCGTCGCGGCGATATACGGCATCGACGCCGTGAGTGACCATCCCGGAGTCGACACCATCACGGTGCATCAGGGTCCCGGCGCTGTGCTCGATTGGAAGGACGGATCTCGAAATCACATCGTCGCGGTGGTCGGATCTGCGCACGACTACGAGGAGTTACGAGCCATCAATCAACTTCTGCTGCATGAAGTAACAGTCACGTACGCCGACGTCAGCCACGACGGGTGAGCGTGCGCCTGGCTACTGCCTCGGCACAGAGTCATTCCCCCGGCGAAAACGCCAGCGTGTCCCGACTGACCTGCGCTTTTGTAAACAACATGCCCGATGGCGCCTTCGACGCGACCGAACGGCAGTACCTGAGCCTGCTCGAGGAAGCCTCGGGGCCAAACGAGCTCGAAGTGCGTCGCTACACCATGATTGGGGTGCCGAGGGGAGAACAAACGTCCGACCGAATTGCTAAAGAGTACATAGCGCTTTCGAATATCTATCTTGACGCCCCCGACTTGTTAATCGTCACCGGTTCCAACCCGATTGAAACGCATATTGAAGACGAACCGTACTGGGATGATCTGTTTGAGCTACTAACGTGGTCACGGCATCGTGTCAGATCGACGCTTTTATCGTGCCTCTCCGCGCACGCGGCGCTCACCGTCTATGACGACATTGCGAGAGTCCGACTGGCCACGAAATGCACCGGCGTCTTCTCCCAAGATGTTGACGGAGCGCACCCTCTCACCGCTGGGCTCGAATTGGAGATCGATCTTCCGCACTCGCGCTGGAGCTCGGTACCTCGAGAATTTCTCGAGAACGCTGGCTACGCCGTCGTCGTGCAGTCTGAGACGACGGATTGGGGTATCGCGACGCGCGAGGAGGAGGGGCACCAGTTGGTGCTGGTGCAGGGTCACCCGGAGTACGACCCTTCGAGCTTGCTCCGCGAATATCGCCGCGATGCCGGCCGGTACGTCCACCACCAACGCGACGACTTACCGTATCTGCCCTACCACTGTGCGTCGGAAGAAGACTGGAAATCGCTCGAACGTATCCACAACGAAATAATGGATGGCGCTCGAGATCCGCTGCTCATTGACCAATACCCCTTTGACGAAGTCGCCGCTCGAGCGCCCTGGCCATGGCGATCGATGGCCACTCGGTTCTACTCAAACTGGGTTAGAGGTGCTTCGCCTGTCTCTGAACTCGTTGACTAGCGTCGACGGTAGAAAGGACTGACCATGCATGACGAAACGATCGCCATTCACGCGGGCTATCAGGCCGATGGAACGCGCGCCGTGGCGGTGCCTATCTACATGACCGTCGCCAATGATTTCATCGACGCCGATCACGCCAACTCCATCATGGACCTGGCGATTCCGGGATTCCACTACAACCGCATTAACAACCCCACGAATGACGTCCTCGAAAAGCGCATTGCCGCTCTTGAAGATGGAAGCGCCGCTCTCGTGGTGGCATCAGGTATGGCGGCCGTGAGTTACGCCATACTCACCGTGGCCACGGCCGGATCGAATTTCGTGGTCGCCCCCCAGTTGTACGGCGCGACCTACACGTACTTCGCCCACGTACTCTCAACACTGGGAATCGAGGCACGCTTCGCCCCCGACGATCAAGCCGAGTCGATCGGTGCACTGATTAATGAGAAAACCTGTTGCGTCTTCGTCGAGTCGATCGGTAATCCCGCGGGCAACATCGTGGACTTAGAGGCCGTCGCTGAGGTGGCTCATCGAGCTGGTGTCCCCCTCATTGTGGATAACACCGTCGCTACCCCCCTCATGCTCAAACCCCTCCATCATGGCGCCGACATTGTCGTTCACTCGCTCACCAAGTTCATCGGTGGACACGGCACCACGCTTGGCGGTGCGATCGTGGATGGAGGAACGTTTCCCTGGACTGAACACGCGGAACGCTTCCCAACGTTTAACGAACCCGAGATCGCCTTCCATGGTGTCGTCTTCGCTCTTGACTTTCCCGAAAGACCCTTCGTTGTTCGAGCTCGATCGATTCAACTTCGAAACACCGGCGCGACCCTCTCACCCTTCAACGCCTTTCAACTTCTTCAAGGTCTCGAGACGTTGGCCCTTCGTCTGGAGCGCCACGAAGCAAACTCGCGGGCAATTGCCGAGTATCTCGTGAAAGATCCTCGAGTGGAGTGGGTGAGTTTTGCAGGATTCCCAGACAACCCCTATTATCCCCTCGTTCAGAAGTACTTGAAAGGGAGAGTTCCCTCGATCATCACCTTTGGCGTTGCTGGAGGCTACGACGCGGGTCTGGCCTTCTTCGATTCGGTGCAGCTATTCAAGCGACTGTTGAATCTAGGCGACGCCAAGTCACTCGTCATACATCCCGCGTCCACCACGCACCGTCAGCTCAGTAAAGGCGAGCTCATAGCGGCGGGAATCCGGCCGGAGACCATCAGACTTTCCATCGGGCTCGAACACGTGGACGATCTCATCGATGACATCGATCAAGCGCTAGCGAACGCGACCGCTTAACACACATCCTTATCCAATGATGGCCTCTACTGTCGCCTCCGCGTCGTAGACGGCCCGTAAACGACTACGCGGCGAAGGAAGATAGTGGGTGAAATATCGAACACCTTCGGTGAGGACGCCGAGCAGCGAAAGATTCGTTTGTAGACGACCCTCGGCGTCGTACGGATGAAAGTCCTCGCTAATCGCCACGCTGCCGACCGATGTGCCCGCGTAACTGAATTGGGTCAAACGGCCCTTCGCGTAGAGGTGGCTGAGCAGAACTGAACTCGATCGAGCCAACGAAGGAAGGTCGAGGTGTCCACGCACGACATGGTTAACGTGGGCCTCCGATGACTTATCGAGCATCGTGGAGCGAATGTGAACCTTCCCGTCGTCGGTGGCCGACACCTCCGGATAAGGACCAAACGGAACCTTCACGACTCCGGCCTCCAAAAGTCCCAAGAGTTGCTGAGAGCGAATCGGAGGCGGGCCGGCTTCGAGTCGATTGATTCGTCCACGAATGTTGGACTGAAAATCAATGAACGATCGCATCGAAAGGCCCCCGTACTCAATCACGGCCCTCATTTGATCTCTTAGTATTCGCGTCACCTCTTGTGCCGCTTTCACCGGACTGCCCCCCACCATGAGCGCCTCGTTGAGGTCAGATTCGACCATTTCAAACACATGAGACTGATACGTGGCACTTGAGTCGAAACGTGCACCGTCGTCGGCGAACACCACGTGGGCGGGATCAAAAGGGCCGTACGAGGGCTCGAGACGATCAACGGCCCGAGCGAAACTTCCCGCGATCCAACTTGCCTGAAGTTGATCTCGAACGAGTGCCGCCGTTGATGCCCCGCTGCGTCGAAATGCCGAGTGGACATAATAACGAACCTGCATCTCGGCGTAGAGAAGAGGTAGCAAATCGTTACGAAAGTCCACTCGTCGTCGAAGTGGTGAACCCGAAGGATTCGTCATCTCTCGAAAGGCCGCCGGCGTGCACACGATGGGCTGGTAATCGCCGGTGGGGTCGACGCCGTGAGCAGACTTCGCGCAGTAGGGAACGCCCGACCTTGAGTAGAGGTAAATGTCGGGCTCACGGCCGGAAGGCACGTAGCGCTTACGCTCGCCTTTGTCTTTGTATTCGCCGCCTCGTCCGATGGTCAGCGCCGTGACAAGGTCGTAGCCGACGAGACCCATCCCGGCGATGGCGACCGGTTCATTGGGTACGAATGCTTCGTCGAAGTACTCAACGGGATACGGACGAAGATAGTGAACCTCACTCGAAGTGCCAACCCGCTCTTCATTCAATGTGTGACCTGAAGTCAGCACCACGTGATCAACGGTCAGCTTTGAACCGTCGCTGAGCCACACGGTCTCTCGTCCGCCGATTTCTGGAGTGATGTCGGAAGCCGCCGCATAGTGTCGCACGATCTCCAGGTTGCAGGGAGCGTCGGCGATGAGTGCCTCATAGAACCAGGCCAGGTACTCGCCCATGAGTCGACGGGGTAAGTAATCGGTGGGCAAAATCGTTTCACCGTGGGTGCCGATCTTGTACTCGTAGCCCACGCGCCGGTATCCCTGTCGAGTTGCCCACTCGTATAGACCCAACGCGTATTGGGGATCCTCGTCTTCGTCGGGCGCGGCATACAGCGATAGTTGACCGCACGGGTTGTTCAAGATCAAATAGTCGGGTTGCGCCACGGAGTAGACGCCACCACCGAGTTGGCCCGGCTCGACGACATGTACCCGGACTGACGTTTCAATATGTCGTGCCCGACTCACCGTACGTTCGAGCACACAGAGCCCCCACGAGCCGAGCCCAACAATGGCGAACTCGCTCATGGCGCCGTGCTCGACCCAACTCCGGCGAGATCAGAATTCGATGCCGCCGTGTGCGCCCTCGCCACTCGATACCGAAACTCCATGGTTCGGGCAGTCCCTTCTTCGCTCACGCAGTAAAAACTAGGTTACGCCGCCCGGACCGGACTGGATCAGGGCAAAGGAAGCGGATCGCGGGATGTACGATGACGTGAATCGGATCCCTTTTTCTAGAGCGGAGCCCGCTTCGTGTTTCTGAGTAGGAGACGGCCAATGGCAGATTTTGAGACGATGGAGTTGGGCTCCTTGAGCGTTCGCCGTCTCGGATTCGGGACGATGCAGCTGACCGGACCCGGCGTGTGGGGACCTCCCCATTGCGAAGGGATATCGCCCCGCATCGTCACGGACCTCCCCGCCGGTGGTCGTCGTCTACTTCAGTCGGCCACCGGATACCGCCGCACAGTCAAGTCCGGCGAGGTGACGTTCGAGGACGATGAGGCGACTGGCCATCTTCCTGGAAAGTTGTTGCGCGGAGCGCAGGGATGAGTTTGCCCGAGAGTTCAGAGCGGACGAACCCCTCTGTCTTGCAAGCGATCATCAATAGCGCTCGTCTCAATCCCCGTCATCCCGCGGCCAAGGATTTAGATCGTGAGTTGACTTACACCGAACTAATAGAGGAAGTCGGACGACTCGGCGCCGGACTACAGGCTCGAGGCGTCAACGAGGGAGATCGAGTCGCTCTTCTGATTCCTAACTCCGTCGACTTCGTCACTATGGCACTGGCCTGTCTATGGGTTGGAGCAGTCTTCGTGCCACTGGCGGTTACCGATCCACTGTCTCGCCTCGAGACGGTGGTGGCAGATTGCGCGCCAGTACTGATTATCAAGTCCGCCGGCGCCGATACAGCGCCGTCGAGATCCCTAGAAGACGGGCGAACGGTCGCGATAGATCTACTTCGTGAAGACGACCCCGTCGCGATGAAGGAAGCCTCCCACGGCGTGGCCTACATGATCTACACGTCAGGAACGACGGGAGCGCCAAAGGGCGTGCAAATAAGTAATAGGGCTTTTTCGGCGGCCGTACACTCGACGCTGAGTGCGCTCGAGTTGGGCCCTGCCACGAGGACACTGTGCGTGTCTCCCTTTCACTTCGACGGTGCATACTCCAACTTGTTTCCCACCCTGGTCTCGGGGGGCACGGTAGTGATTAGGCCCCGAGAATCTCTTCTCTACCCCCGAACGTTCTTTAGCACGGTGGCGCAAGAACAGATCAATTACTCAGGATTCACACCGAGTTATCTACGACTGTTGCTCGCCAGTCGAAAGATATCCGACCTTAAAGATTCGACACTGAAAATGATCGCTCTCGGAGGTGAGGCGCCGTCTGTCGCTGATCTTCGTACGCTGTGGTCCCTGGTGCCGATGATTCGCGTTTTCAATCGGTACGGCCCAACCGAAACCACTATCGCGGTCACCAATGTTGAGTTGACGCTTGACACAATGAAGGACGACACGGTAACGATTGGACATCCTCACCCCGGCGTCTCGTTTGTCCTCGTCGACGACGAGGGGCGAAAAATAGAAGGGGCGAGTCAAGTCGGAGAGTTGTACATCGGTGGAGTTCAACTGATGGATGGCTACTGGGCGGATCCTCTCCTCACGAGTCGAGTAATGCGTTGGGACGACGGAGCTAATCAAGTTCTTTACCGAACTGGGGACTTGGTCTATCGTGACGAACTCGACAACTACATATTCGTGGATCGCGCCGATCGAGTGGTGAAACGGAGCGGAGTTCGCATTTCGCTCGTGGAGTTAGGTGCATTGATCAACAGGATCGATGGCGTTGAGTCAGCGGCGTGCTTGACGTTCGATCACGATGGCGAACTAGGAATCGCCGCCTTCGTTGTGACTGATAGAGAGATTTCCGATCTCGACCTCCGACGTGCGGCCCGACAACTGATTCCGGAAAACATGATTCCCGACCGATTTGAGCGCGTCACTGCGATGCCCTTGAACCGGTCTAACCAGTTGAGCGAAAACCAACTGCTTTCGACCGCTGGCATGAAGCCTTACCGAACCGTCTTGGCCTAGACGTCAACCATGGAGCTACGAAGAAGAAGCGACGCCTAACGTATTCAACGCGTTTCGCATTGCCGCAATCGATTCGAACGTACTTTTCACCAAGAGCTCGTCTGGGAACTCGAAGTCGTAAGCGTCCTCCAACGCCAGCATCACGTTGACGCTGGCGTGAGAAGTGAGTCCGTTCTCAAAGAGATCATCGGTTTCTTGCAGGCCCTCCACCGAGACTGGAAGGCGACCGTGTGCCTCAAGCACTGTCCTTATCGTTGCGTCAACGTCGCTCATGGTGCCATGTTACCGGCGCATTTCGGGCGGATGGCACAGCTATTGCCACCTGCTCTTGGACACGAGCGATGGTTCCTACTTTCGGCAAAGGTCCGATCTCAAACGCGAAGTGTGCTCACGGTCGACGAGGCCGTCGACTCCCATCCGAAAAATCTTGACCTAGTCCCTAGGTGTGACCAGCCATCACGTTGGTGACACTCGACTAATCGGCGGACGTCCTCCAGAGCACCGTGGGGTCGCTCGTAGCTATAGCGCGCCAACCATGGTGCAAGGGCGCTCTCTCGAAGTGCGTTGCTGGCAAAGACCTGCCGGTAGGCCACTCCACCTGCAGGGTTCGGTTGAATCGCTCCACCTTGCCGTTCTGCCAGGGGCAGTGCGGCTTGATGAGAATGTGTCGGGCGTCGAGCTCGCCGAGGGCCCGTCGAAAGTCGTTGCTCAAGCGATAGCAGCAGGCATTGTCGGTCATCACCTCCTCGATCCGCGAAACGCCTCGCACGAAGAAGAAACGAGCAGCTCGTCTGAGGAAGTCAGCGCACATCGGGCCCGTCTCGTGGGCGAGGATCTCGGAGTGGGCGAGGCGACTGTGGTCGTCGACCATCGAGTGGACGTAGTCGTAGCCGACGCGCCGACGTTACTTCTCGGTGGCGTCCGTCACGCAGCGACCCAACGCCCGCCGGCCCCCCCCGACGGGGATGCGCCCGAGATTCTTCACGTCAACGTGCACGAGCTCGCCCGAGCGGGCTCGCTCGTAACAGTGGGTGCTGACCCTCGAAGCGCGGATGACCTCACCGGTCATCGGGTCGCACTCGGCGAGACGCGCAACTCCTTCTCGGACCAGGATCCGCGAGATCGTGCGGGCCGAGACGCCCAGCACCGAATTGAGCGGTGCTGGCCCCTCGCGTCGCAGGCGCCGGGCCTCGAGCATCCGCGCCACCGTCGCTTCATCGCTTCGTCGCGGCGAGCAGTGCGGCCGGCTGGAGCCATCTTCGAGACCCTCGACGCCCTCTTCGTCGTAGCGCGTCACCCAGCGATGCGCACACTGTCGTGAGACGCCCATGGCCTTCGCCACGTGGGCGACGGGCATTCCCTGGTGGACGCGCTCAACGAGCAAGCGCCGTCCGTGGGGAGTTAATCGTGCATTACGGTGCGACATGGAAGCCTCCGATTTGTGATTGTCGTCAAACACCACAATTCCGGAGAGGAAACGGGCACTTCGTCGAAACGCGTAGTAGTCCGTTTGAACGGATGGGAGATCATAGAACCAGTCAATGGGTTCTCTCGCATCGTCGACGTAGCCGAGTCCCACCGCGCCCCGCTGATGGCCCATGAGTCGAAGAAGTCCTTCGGGGAGAGTGCGAGCAATTTCGGGAGGACACGCCAGATACTGGTTCTCTTCCTGGCGCAGCCAACTCCGCTACCTTCGAACGCTTTGATCGCTGCAATGGATGGGTTCGCGAAGCTGCCGGTGATCGATTCGACGCCCTCGAACTACAGATTGCCGTTATCGCGACCTCGGTGGCAAATACCCGTCGTGCCGCGATACGCAGTGCAACCATGCTTGGATCTCCCGGAGAGGAGTCGCTCGATCTCCCTGTTTTGCTTATTGGAACAGAGGAGGAAATCTGCGAACGCCTGCTTGAACGTCGCGAAAGATGGGGCTTCAGTAATGTTGTGGTACCGGGCGAATCGATGGCGGTGTTTGCACCAATCGTTGCTCGGCTAGCGGGACACTGACACTGCAAGGTCTCATATTGATGCACTGCGACGGACGTCCCCGCTGGCGACTGCTTCTGAAATTCCGTAGACCCATCGCCTGTGGCAACTAGCCTCGTGTGATGCTTAGAGTTGTCCACAGACTTCTTTTGGCCCTGGTAGTCGCCTTGCTTCTTTTCGCGTTCACGCCAATATCTGGGGCGCTTCTCCGGCTCGTTCATGGCAGTTTCGCCCCTGTACCCTACAGTTCGCTCGCGCTAAGAACACCCTCACTCGCCGCCGTGGGGGTTAGGGCTGGGAAGCCCATTCCTATCCAACTGACTAACAAAACAGGTCATACCAAGACGTATCACTGGAACGCTACACAGAAAGGCGCTCTTATCAGCCTTGGAGAGCAGACTGTGCAGAGCGGGCGAACGACGACTTTCTTGGTGCCGTCGCAGGGCTCGGCGGCCGGCAAAATGCAGATTACGCTCAAAGGAACCAAAATATTTATAACGGTACCGATTTTGAGACCGCGACCATGAAGCGCTCTGGTCGAGTTGACTGCGCCCCCACGTGATCATTCGAGACATTTATATGAACTGTTCGCAAAACGTTGATCAGGCAGAGAAAGTTTTGGCCTAGGGTGAGCGAAAGTCAGACTCTCAGCGTGGTCGTCTGTTCATACAATGGTGCTGTCAAATTGCTGCCATGTTTTGAAGCGCTTGCGAACCAGCGGGCGCAGGTCGAAGTGCTGGTTGTGGATGATGGATCCACTGACGGCACCGACGCCTTGGCCAGAAACTTTGGATTCTCAGTGGTTCGTCACGAGAGAAATAGGGGCATATCTGTCGCACGCAACACCGGATTGAACCACTCTACGTCTCGCATCATTGTCTTTTGTGACGATGACTGCGTACCTCCAACTGATTGGACCGAGAACGTGTTGGCTGCCTGGGATGCGAACCCTGAAGCAACGGTCATAGGAGGGCTGGTCGAGGTAAATAATCCCGTCACGTTTACGCAGCGTTACCTTGCCTATCGAAATCCGTTGGTACCGATAGAGATTGCTCTGGCGCACGAACCCAGCGTCTGGTATCGCCTAGCGCGCCAGTTTCGTCCTCCGCGATTTCCCGCCGATAATGCCTTCGCCGTCTATTCAGTTGTTGGCGCCAATATGTCCATGCATCGCGCTCGAGTACTGGCCTCGGGCGGATTCGATGAAAATCTTGTGTTCGGCGAAGGCGAAGAAATGTCGCTATGCGTCTCTGTTCGCGAATGCTATGGGGAAGGGTCTGTACTCGTGGACCCGCGAGTTGTTCTAGCTCACCAATTCGACCCTTCAATGCTAAAGACGTGGCGCCGAAGTTTCGCATATGGTCGTGGAGCAGGTGAGCGATGGCGAAAGCATTTCGGCTGGCCCTCCTTGCCAGTGGTGGGTCCATCAGCTGTCGCGGTTTCTTTCATAACACTCCCACTTTCATGGCCCCTGGCCGTGTTCGTGGGCCTTGCAACGCTGGGAACGCCTTACGGATTTTGGATTTCGCGGGCCGATGCCAGGGCTAACGCATGGTCCGTGGCGTTCCCTTTCGCTGCACTCGCCGACGATCTCGTGGGTGTACTCGGATTCGTGCGAGGAGTTAGCAGAGGCTCAGGTAACACGTTTGGAGTGCGTCGGCCCGTCGAGGAGTCCTAGCTAGAAGTGAAGACCTTTGGCCAGAAGTTTCGCAGACAATGCTGTAACTAGTTATTGTTGCCGGTTCCTGCGGTGCTCTCGAATCGTTCCCTGACGACGTCGGAGTGATGCTTGACCCCGGGTATATTTCAGAAGCCAGTCAATCGCCCGTCGCCGTCGAGGCATTCGCCGATCGCGTTCGTCACCAATTAGAACAAGTTCGCCGAAAATTGCATGAATCCGCAGCGACGATGTTCTTAACTGGAAGACGTTTGAACTTGGGGTGTCAGAGTTCGGTCACGCTTCCCGTAAGGAGTAACGGGACGTAGTCGCACCTTTGCGAGAACGAATACACATCGCAGTGCATCGGTGACGCGAATCTTCTTTCCCTCTTCCTTACTTCGACCAACGTAACTAATCGGAACCTGAAATGGGCGAAAGCCGGCTCGTAGCACTTCAGCACTTATCTCGGTATCGAGCCCGAAACCGCCTTCGCTGAGGTCAAAACTATTCAAGAGCGGCACGGGCAATAGCTTTAAGCAGGTGTGAAGATCCGAGATAGCCGAACCGAAAAGTAGGTTCGCAAGAAGCGTCATGGCCTTGTTTCCAACCGCGTGCCAAAGCGAAGGGTGCACTGTTCCAAAGCCCGACATGCGATTGCCGTAAACAACCTCGGCTCGGCCAGAAAGTATTGGGGTTACGAGTCGGGGGATGTCCTCAACGTCGTATTCGTGGTCAGCGTCGAAGATAAGTACATGCGATCCTTTGGCAGCGGCGATGCCGGTACGCACCGCGGACCCTTTACCAAAGTTCGTACTGTGGTGGAGACGCACAAGACGCGTATCGTCAAAGGAATCGAGTAAAGATCGCGTGTCATCGGTAGACCCGTCATTCACAACGATGATTTCGAGCTCTTTCCCCGGAATATCCAGGGAGAGTAGATTATCCAACACCCTAAGGATGGTTGAATCCTCGTTAAACGAGGGGACAATGATGGAAAGGCGAAATCGGGTCAGGCCTCCAGATGATTCTGGGAGCCTTCCTTCAGGGGTAAATTCCAAAGCCGTGTCCTTTGAATTAGCCCTTGCGAACGAAACTCTCCCAGATAAACTTCCTGTTGTCAAGTCCGAGTGATTCCGTTGCGAATACCCTGCCCGTTACGCCCAGAAGTGGGCCAGGGCCCGAGGACGACTGGAGTCCAGTTATGGGGTGAGTACGCTCCAAAAGCCATATTTGAGTCAGTTTGGAACGACGAAAAGAATTGAGCTCGTAAATCTAGTGCCCGAAGTATTCGTCCAAAAAGTACCGTAAGCGTCGAAAATAGAGCTTCTTCGTAAGAATATGTCCCGCCCACTTTTTACGATACATGGTGAATTTCGGTAACACTCCGGTCTTCGGATCGAAGGCCGAACGTCTCTTCAGAATCTCCAGAACGCTCGCGGTTAAATGACTCGCTCTGCGTAATGAGCATTAACGCGTTGTCCATTTGTGGACAAAGGACTCCGAGTTGTCCGATTATTGTCAAACTCGATGTCGAATACTCCTCGCGGACTGAATACTTGGTGCCAGTAGCCTGACTTCGTGAATCGACTCAAGATCGCGGTGGTAAGTGATGCGCTATATCCGTGGCACAAAGGCGGCAAGGAGATTCGCTATTTCCGGCTCCTTCAAGAACTGCCCGAACGTGGGATGGACGTCTCGGTTTATTCGATGAAGTGGTGGGATGTTGATCCCGAAGTCGAATGCTTCGAATTGGGCTCGCTGGCGTACGTTGCGATCTGCCCTCGAATCTCAATGTATAAAAAGCAGAAACGGTCCACGGCCCAGGCGCTCCTCTTCGCGCTCTCCACGTTTCGACTTCTGAGCAGGAAGTTTGATGTGATAGAGGCCGATCACATGCCATACCTTCAGTTACTGCCGTTGCGCCTCGTTGCCTGGATAAAGCGAGTCCCCCTTGTCGTCACGTGGCACGAAATTTGGGGACGTGAGACCTGGCGCTCCTATATGGGTCCGCTGTCTATTGTCGCGGCGACAATTGAGAAAGTGAGCGTTCGACTGCCCAATGTGATCGTTGCCGTTTCCGAAGGCACTGCAGCAAAGCTCGTTGCAATGGGTGCGAGTCGAGATCGCATTCGAGTTGTTCCTAACTCAATCGACTTGGATCAATTGCTCACTTGTACGCCCGACGCCACCGCTCCTGAGCTCTTATTTGTCGGTCGTCTTATCGAACACAAGAACGCAGACCTTGCGGTTGAAGCTACGTCAATACTCGTGGAGCGCGGATACAACGTCCGCTTGGGCATCGTCGGCGTCGGGCCAGAGGAACTTCGTCTGAAAGCCCGTGTAGCCGAGTTGGGCCTCGAAGCTCGCGTGACATTCTTTTCAACCTTCGAATCCCAGCGAGAACTGTGGTCTGTGATGCGAGGGAGTCATGTGCTCTTGGCGCCCTCGGTCCGCGAAGGATTTGGGCTGGTTGTCGCCGAATCACTGGCATTGGGCACCCCCGTGGTGTGCGCCCTTCATCCCGATAATGAGTCGTCACGTCTGGTCGGGCCGTCCACGGGGTCGCTCGTCGAGGCATTCAGTGCTCAATCTCTATCAGACGCCGCCGAGCATTGGCTGAATGATTCCTCGCTCCGGGCAGATCGCGTAGCGGCCTTCGTCGAAGAACACCGCGAACTCACGAACGAGGCGATGGTGGCGTCGTACGCAGAGATCTTGAGAAGCTTTACATCATGACCCGTGACCGGTCGAGTTCGAAGCGAACGAGTCAGAGAGTCTCGCCGTTCATAAAGGTTCAGCGGTCACGAGAAACGGCTCCTCGACGTCGGAAGTTATGGATTGCGTCCAAGTCGAGCCCGAGGTCTCTTTCGACGCCTCAAAATTGGGCGCAACTGCTTTTTGAACTGCTCACTGGTCGAAGGCACGAGTTTCGGATTAAGAAGAATTGATCCAGGGCTTACGTCCGCCACGCGCTCGAGTGCTCCGCCAAAGACTCTGATCACATCCAAACGTTCGCGCTTTCGGGTGTACTTGCCCTTGACTAGTTCGACGGCGCGACGGGTCATATCCAACTGCACTTCATCTTGTTCTACCCAGCGTTCCATTTCCGATTCAAGCGCAAGGACAAATGACACGATTTCGCCATCGGCAATTGGTATTGCAACGTCACGTGTCATGTACTCTTCCCCGCTGCCCCCATGGAAGCCGACCACTACGCAGCCAGAGGCGAGAGCTTCCAGGCCAGGAACGCCAAGCCCCTCTCGCGCGTTCAGGATCAAAAAGATTGCCGCACCGCCGAGCCGTCGAGCGACTTCTGTCTCAGAAACACCGATGATTGGAAGCAACTCCCAACCGTCTAGTGAGTTTCTATGTTCGAGAAGGTGAAGTATTTGATTGAGCTCTTTCAACCGCTTTCGAGGCATGTAGGCAATGACCTTGGTCTTGGCTTTCGGCTGAAAGAGCTCTGTATCAATGGAGAGCCTGATGGCGTCTATTCTCTTGTCGGGAAAGCAGAGTTTGAGATATCGCAGGTTGTCTTCGGAGATGCCAACGATACCAATTGTGTCGGCACTCATGACTCCCGCGCTCTTCCCTCTTTCGTATGGAACATCAGAAAACATCTCGTACGCGTTCTGGTTGAAAATGATGTGTGGCACCCCGACTGCGATCACAGGTATGAGTTGCCGATACCACTCAGGGATGACCAGCAGATCTCCCTTTTGAAATCGAACATCTTTCGCACCCAGAACAATCGTCTCGTTCTCAAACCAAGTGCAACGAAATTTCCGGGACCGATGCACGACAGCAGCGCTGATGCCTGCAGAGTTCAGAATGTCAACAAAGCGGTAGATAACGCGAATTCCACCGGATGGGACATCGTAGTCGGGACATAAGAAGTAACAGGTAGGCATAACGAATGCAACGTACCATGTGCCACTCCAAAACTGTGAAGTGGACCCCATCCCTTGGACAGCCAGATTGACTTCTTAAGAGTTGAGCAGTTGGTTGTTGTCATCGAGCTCAGGCAGCCCGTTCGTTGAGGTGTGGTTGATAGTAGATTGAAGTGGGCTCCATCCCTTGGACAGCGTGACTGACCTCTTAAGAGTTGAGCAGTCCCCATCGCTCGATTCTTTTCCCGAGGAGGTGAGCCTGTGTGTGCTAAAAACCATGCGTTTCTTATTCTCGCCCACGAAGACGAAAAAACGCTCACGCGACTGGTGAGTCGATTGGCTTCAGTTGGTCAAGTCTTTGTTCACATTGACGCTAAGAGCGATACCTCAAAGTAGCAGATTAACGATGCAAATTGCACATTGCTCAGGCGCAGAGTTCCCGTTTTCTGGGGGGCGTGGTCGATTGTCGAAGCGACAATGCTCCTGATTGAGGAAGCACTCTCGGAGCCAACGATCGACAGATTCACACTTGTTCGGGAACGCACAACCCGATAATTTCAAATGAGGTTCTAGCGCAGAATGCATATAACTCGGGAAACGTTATTGCTGCGCGGATGGCACCAAACATGCCAGATGGGTCGCGCCCTGTATCGGAATATGAACGTCGATTTCTGCAAACGCGCCGACCGAACGGCTCATGGCCGTGGTCAAAAATGGCGTAGTAAATCGAATGCCGTGGCAAGGTCCTCTGGATTGGCAGTCCGTATGTCCTGCAACTGGGATGCGGGCAGGATCTTCGTATTGGTCACTCCGGCCTTCGTCGGGCGTGGCGTCATTGAGCGATGAGTGCGGGCGTTCTTCGTTTTAGTAACGCAAGTACGTGGCGATGCCGGCGCGACAGGTGATGCCGTTCTCCGCGGGGTTCAAATAGATGTGGTCGTATTTGAGTGTGCGCCACAGTCGCTCGATGAACACGTTGTCGATCGCCCTTCCCACCCCGTCCATCGAGATCGCGACCTCTGCCTCCTTCAACACCGTGGTGAAGTACTCGGACGTGAACTGCGAACCCTGGTCCGTGTTGAAGATCTCGGGTGTGCCGTAAAGCGCGAGTGCTTCCTGCAGAGCCGCCACGCAGAAGTCGGCGGTCATCGTGTTCGAGAGTCGCCAACTGAGCACCTTCCTCGAGTGCCAGTCCATGATCGCAATCAAATACCAGAATCCTTTTTTGAACGGGATGTAGGTGATGTCGACCGCCCACACCTGGTTGGGTCGATCGACGAGGACGTTGCGCAACAGGTAGGGGTAGACAGGTTGAGCCTTGTTGGGTGTGGGCGTTTTTGGTTGCGAACACAGACTTCTGATTCCCATGAGTCGCATCAGACGCTGGACTCGTTTGCGATTGACGACGATGCCTCGACGCTTCAGGACCTTCACCATCTGACGCGACCCGTTCTCGAGGTGAGCCAGGTAGAGCCGGTCGATCGTTTCCATCAACGCCAGGTTCTCCGCACTCTCCTCGGCGCCGCGCTCGTAGTAATACGTCGAGCGCCCAAGACCGAGGAGTCGACACTGGTCCGAGACGGTGAGTTCCAGCGCCGGGTCGATGATCTGGCGTCTCAACTCAGAAGACCACTCACCCCGGGCCGTGAAACTAAAAAATCGCGCTCCATCTCGAGCTTGCCGATCTTCGTGTAGAGCTCGTCGACGTCCACGTTGACTGCCTTCGTCTGGCGCTCTTCGAAGAGGCTCGCCGCCGACTCGAGCAGTTGCTTCTTCCACTGGGTGATTTGCGTCGGGTGCACGCCTTAGATCTGGGCGAGTTCGGCAGTTGACTTGTCACCCTTTTAGAGCTTCGAGGGCGACCTTGGCTTTGAAATCAGCCTTGAACTTGGTTCTCTTTCCTTGCACTTCGACCTCCATGAGGCTCGGTGCGCACATCTTAAGAAGGTGTCCAAGATCCGGGGTCCCCTTCAATCCAATCTGTGGCCTTCGGAGCAGGATGAATTTCTTGTTCATGTGGGAGATCTGAGGTTCTACGATTCGGAACAAGGAGATTAAATGGTGTTTGCGAGAAATGCAGAAAACTCTTGGGTGCGCGTACGTGAACAACTTTCTCAACGACTTCGGGGGACCCGGTTTGAGAAGTTAGGGCGTTGGGGGTATGAACGCTTCCTAGTCTTAGTTCCGGCACGACTCCTTGGCGAAACCGAGCGGCGAACTCGAGGCTATGACTCCGCGACCGTTGAAATCGCCAAGCGAATCCTCACCCGCGACTCCGGTTACGTCGACGCCGGAGCGAATCGCGGCAAATTATTGGAGATTTTCCATCGGCTGGCACCGTGCGGTGCGGGTTACGCCTTCGAGCCGATTCCCGCGCTCGCGGAGCAATTGCGCAAACGCTTCCCCAACGTGTGCGTGATGGACGTGGCGCTGTCGGATTATGAAGGACGGGAAATACTGCGCTGGTTGGTCGACGATGCGGGCAATAGCAGTCTTAGGGTACGCAAGGACCGTGAGGCCGGTCATGAGGTGCGCGAAGTTGAAGTTCGCGTTGCCCGCCTTGATGACGTGGTGGCCGAGGCCGATCGAATTGCGCTACTTAAGGTCGATGTCGAAGATGTTGAGCTGGAAGTGCTTTCCGGCGCGACTCGCATCCTCACCCATGATCGTCCAGTCGTTATCGTCGAGTGTGCGAGCGCAAAACTCAAAGCGCTGACCGAACTACTCAACGGATTCGGCTACGCAGTTCTGCGGCTCGATGAGTACTTAGCCGGGGAGCGCCGTCAACGCGCGGACCTGGTCGAGCGAGCCATCGCAGACGGCGAATTTTACTTCTGCGCCGTGGCGACCAACTGAACTCGACCTTGTAATAGGTAGCTCCGACCTGAGCGCTCTCAGTATGGATTTCCATTGAGTTGAGCCATGCGGTCGAGCAGCTCGCCCTTGAAGCAATCGCTGAAGGACTCGGTCAACGCAGCTCGATCTCTTCAGTCGCCGAATCGTCGGCTGGGCGATCGATTGACGCTGCGAGAGTGCGCTGGTGAACGACGCCCTGGCGATGGCGCGCGACTCACGCACGTCGCACTCCTCGACGATTGAGCTTCCCCAGAGAAAGTAGACACGGTTTATGCAGCGTGTTGCGGTTCTCGAGCCAACGATAACTCGTAGCGGATGGGACTGACGCCGCCGGCCTTCGCGCAGCGTCGTTGGTGATTGTAAAAGTTGATGTAGTCGGCAACGCCGGCGCGAAGTTCGTCCATGGTGGAAAAGACGTGTCGGTAGAAGTACTCGTGCTTGAAGATCGACCAGAAGCTCTCGGCGCTGGCGTGGTCGTAACAACTACCCGTCGCACCCATGGAGCGGGTGATCTCGAACTTCGCGCACAACGTCTCGGTCTTGTGATCGCTGAACTTGCTGCCGCGATCGGCGTGAAAGATCGTGCCGGCGACGTTCGAGAAGCGTGTCGTAATCGCCTGGTCGAGTGAGTCGGTCACGATCTCGGTGCGCATGTGGTCCGCCAACTGCCAACCGAGCACGCGAGAGGACCCCTCGTCGCGCACGCAGCAGAGGTAGACGTCACCCGTGCCGATCTTCAGGTAGGTCAGGTCGCTCGTCCAGAGCACGTTGAGCCCCTCGGGGGCGAAGTCGCGGTTCACCAGATCTTGCGGGTAGGTCGCGGAAGCGTCCGAGATGGTCGTCACTTTGAAGGTGCGTGGACTGATGCCCGCGACGCCCAGCGCTCGC
>Ga0208220_1000181_pt1 | contig 25238 bp, 26 predicted proteins | sample NGESurdeep092012_9_FD_184484 | JGI IMG/M metagenome (GOLD analysis project Ga0208220, IMG submission 184484) | Arctic peat soil microbial communities from Barrow, Alaska - NGEE Surface sample F53-1 deep-092012 (SPAdes) | ecosystem: Environmental > Terrestrial > Soil > Wetlands > Peat ...
ACGAGCGCGGTGACTGCCGCGCGGAAGCCGAAACCGATGCGATGGTGCTTGGCGCCATCGAGGCGTCCTTGGCCAACGGAACCAGGATCCTGCTCCAGATAATGGATTGCTCGAAGCTCGGCTGGCGCGCGCCGAGCGAGCAATGCCTCGACGAAATCGCGGCGCGCTGGCCCGATCGGGTCCAAATCGTCGTCGACGCGTGCCAGATGCGCCTCGGCCGCCCGCGGCTGCGGAAATATCTCGATCGCGGCTATCTGGTGATCGTCACCGGCTCGAAGTTTTTCACCGGACCCGCCTTCAGCGGCGCGCTGCTGGTGCCCGCAAGCCTTGCCAATGCTGTCGGCGCGATCGGCGGGATTGCGCCGGGGTTCCGCGCGTACAGCAGCCGGAGCGACTGGCCGGTGCATTGGCGGGCGTTGCGGTCCTGCTTCCCGGTCCGGGCCAATCTCGGCCAATGGCTTCGCTGGGAAGCGGCACTGGAGGAGATCCGGGCCTATCACGCCGTGCCCGACCGGTTTCGCCTGCGGGCTTTGACGAGATTCGGCCAAGCAGTGGAGCGGATCATAGCATCTTCCCCGTCGCTTCGGTTGTTGCCGCCGCAGCGCCGCCCCGGACACGGTGGCCTCGACGATGAAGAACTGGCCCAGCCGACGATCTTTCCGTTTGCGATCCGGCATGGCGACCGCGACCTGACGCTGGCCGAGGGCAGAACGATCTATCGCGCGCTTGCCAAGGGCGTAGAAGACGCCGCTTCCGCGAACGGTTGCGATAGGGCAGCGGAGCCCTGCCTGGTCGGCCAGCCCGTCGCATGGCAGCGCGGCGGGCTGCAGCCGGCCGCGCTGCCTCGCATCTGCGCCAGCGCACGGCTCGTCACCGAGGCCTGGTCGTCCGACGTGGCAATTGCGGATCGGAACTTGCAGTGCGAAATCGGCCGCGTCGCCGCGGTCGTCGCCAACATCGAGCGTCTGGTTTCGCATCTGCCGGGCCTCAATCCAACGGAGCTCTCCCATGCAAGCTAACTCCGCCGACGCCGATCTCGTGCGTTATCCCTGTGCGGATCGAATCGGATTTGCCCGGCTCACGGCGATGGCATTTGGCGGCGCCGATCTGCGTCCGTTGCGGGACGAGCTGATTTCGAAAGTCGCCAGCGGCACGGCCGGGGCCGGCGAGGGACTCGATCTCTCGCTGATCACGCAGCTGCTTGGCGACAAGCAGACCGGATTGGCGATCCAGGCGGAAGTAGTCGCCTTTCATCAATTGTTTCGCTCGCCTTGTGCGGTCGAGCAGCCAAGGCTGCGCGTCCTTGCGCTCGCGGCGGCGATCGACATGGGCGGCAACACGCCGATCGAGTTTTTACTGGAGCACTCCGCGATCGAGCTGCAAACGCTTTACGTCGTCGCCGGCGTCGATTTGCCGGAGCCGCTGCCCGAACACGACGTCGCGATCGTGATCGCATCCGACTCCGATGAGTGCCGCGATGCGTTGCGCAAGATCGACCAGGCCGCGGCGCACTGGCCGCGGCCGCTGCTCAATCCGCCGCAGCTCGTCGGCAATCTGGATCGCGACAAGCTGTATCGACTGCTTCACGGCATCGAAGCGCTCGATATTCCGGCGACGACCTCCGTAACCCGCGCGCAATTGTCCGACCTGGTGCAGCCCGACCGCCCGATCGCGACCGTTGCACCCGACCTGCGATTCCCGATCATCGCGCGGCCGCGCGGATCGCATGCCGGCGTCGGGCTCGGCAAGGTCGATGACCGCACCGCGATCGGCCGCTATCTCGCGCAGCGGCCGGAGCCGGCGTTCTTTGTCTCGCGCTTTGTCGACTATTCCGGCGATGACGGCCTGTTTCGCAAATACCGGATCGCGTTCGTCGACCGCCGCCCCTATGCCTGCCACATGGCGATCGCCGATCGCTGGGATATCTGGTACCTCAACGCAGGCATGGCGTTCAGCGAGAGCAAGCGGCTCGAAGAGGCCGACTTCATGCGCACCTTCGATCATGGTTTTGCCGTTCGCCACGCGCACGCGCTGGCCGCCTTGGCCGACCGTGTCGGCCTCGATTATTTCACCGTCGACTGCGCGGAAGACAGCCGCGGCGAACTGCTGGTATTCGAGGCGGACAATACGGCAGTGGTGCACAACATGGATTCGCCGACGCTGTTCCCCTACAAGCCGCCACAGATGACCAGGATCTTCGAGGCGTTCGCCGCGATGCTGTACCGCCGCGCCCGAGGCGACCGCGAGCATGCGGCCTGACAGGCCGGCGACCGAAGAAGATGCTAGCCTGCGCAGCGCGAGGCTGATTCGAAAGCGGCGGCATTCGGATCGCCTTCGCGGCGGTCTGGTCCGGAAAGACGGCGCGTGTCGACGAATTGGAAACATGGATCTGGGCGGATGCCGAACCTGTCCCGCATGCAGCGGCAGGCGTATGATTTCTTCCAGCGAGGAGAGTTCGACAAGACGACGAGGCTGTGCGCCGGGATCCTCGAACATCGGCCGGAGGATTTCGATGCGCTGCATCTGCTGGGATTGCTCAACTACCAGCGCCATCGCATGGTCGAGGCGCTGCACTTCCTCTCGGCAGCGCTGAAGGTCAATTCCGGCTCCTCGGACGCGATGTCGAATCTGGGGCTGGCGCTCGATGCCACGGGACGCTGCGAGGAGGCGATCTCAAGCTTCCGCCATGCGCTGCAGCTTGCACCGGATCATCCGGAGATCCTCTTCAACCTCGGCAACGTCTACCTCAAACTTGGCCGTATTGGCGAGGCGGTGGCGAGCTATGAGGATGTGCTCGCAAACGAGCCGACCCATGTCGGCACCCTCGTCAATCGAGGCAACGCGCTGCTGCGACTGAACCGGCCGGGCGAGGCGATTGCGAGCTATGACCACGCGCTCGCGCTGGTGCCCGGCCATCCGCAGATCCTGACCAATCGCGGTCATGCGCGCCGCCGGCTCGACCGGCCCGTCGAGGCGCTTGCGGATTTCAGCGCGGCGCTCGCGGCCGCGCCGCAGTTCGCCGAAGCCCATTTCGAGGCGGCGATGACGCATCTTTCGCTCGGCGATTTCGCTGCGGGCTGGAAGGAATATGAATGGCGCTGGAAAACCGACGCGTTCGCCGGGCAACGTCGGCAGTATCAGGCGCCGCGGTGGCTTGGCGGCGAATCCATTTCCGGCAAGACCGTTCTGCTGCATGCCGAGCAGGGGTTCGGCGACACCATCCAGTTCATTCGCTATGCGCCGCTGCTGGCCCGTCGCGGCGTCAAGGTCGTCTGCGAGGTGCAGCCTGAGCTGCAGCCGCTGCTGTCGCAGCTCGCGGGCATCGAGGTCATTGCTTGCGGCGAGCCGCTTCCGGCATTCGACCTGCATTGTCCCTTGCTTAGTCTTCCGCTTGCATTCGGGACGCAACCCGCGACGATCCCGGCCGAAATTCCATATCTCGCTGCGTCCGCGGAGCGCTGCGAATATTGGCGCCAGCGTTTGCCGGCCGGTCGGTCGCGCGCCGGATTTGTCTGGTCCGGCTCGCCGTCTCACAAGAACGACAGCAGCCGGTCGATACCGCTGGCGCGGCTCGCCGCATGGTTTGCGACGCCGCCGCTGCAATGCATCAGCCTTCAGAACGAGTTGCGGGACGCCGATCGCGAGGTGTTGCAGGGTTTGCCGAACCTGATCCATCTCGGCGACGACGTTCGCGATTTCGCCGATACCGCCGCGATCATCTCGTTGCTCGACGTGGTGGTCTCGGTCGATACTGCGGTGGCGCATCTGGCGGGGGCGATGGGCAGGCCGGTCGTGATCCTGCTGCCCCTTGCGGCGGATTTTCGCTGGATGAGGGATCGCGACGACTCGGCCTGGTATCCGACCGCCAGGCTGCTTCGGCAGCCGGCCTTCGGCGATTGGGACCGCGTGATCGCCCGGCTGCCGGACGAGCTGCGGCAATGGAGGTAGGGCTGATCGATCATTGGAGGTAATTGGAGGGCGGATCGTCCGCAATTGCAGTATCGTGCGTTCATCCTTCGAGACGCATCGCTTCGCGATGCTCCTCAGGACGAGGTCCGGGGGCTTTGTCAGACCCTCATGGTGAGGAGCGCGGCAACGCCGCGCGTCTCGAACCACGAGGCCAGGGAACGCGCCGTCAGGTGCTCCGATAGCGCCGCAGCAGAGCAGCGTTTGGCCATGGGACGTGCCGCCGTTAGGATTTCGTTAACCACGTCTATTTACTGTTTGGTGAGGAATGCGGGGGCCGTTTCCAGCGCTTTCGGAGCCATTGATGACCGACCGAATCCACCTGGTGGTGGCCACGCCGTGCTTCGGCGGACAGGTCTCCAGCATTTACGCCAATTCGATCTTCCGCCTGCAGCGTGCGATACGCTCGATATCGAACATGGAGTTCAAGGTGCTGCTGCGGGACGGCGACGCGCTGATCACGCGCGCCCGCGCCAATCTCGTGACCCAGTTCCTCGATGATCCCACCGCGACACATTTTCTGTTCGTCGATGCGGATATCGGCTTTGAGCCCGAGCAGGTTTTCCGGCTGATCGAATCCGGCGCCGACGTGGTGGCCGGCGTCTATCCGATCAAGCGCGTCAACTGGGACAAGGCGATGCGGGTGATGGAGGCCCGGCGGCCGGAGATTCCCTCGGCCGCGCTGGACTACGTGCTCGAGGTCGACGATCCCGATCATGTCGCCGTCGTCAACGGCTTCACGCGGGTGCGGTATGCCGGGACTGGATTCCTGATGATCCGGCGCCGCGCGTTCGAGAAGATGTGCGTCGCTTACCGATCGCTGCAATTCTTCCGCGAGCATTCGCAGGATACCCTGGCAGGAAGCCCCAACCGCTTTGCCCTGTTCGAATGCATGATCGATCCAGCAAGCGGAACCTATCTCAGCGAGGATTTTGCGTTCTGCAAACGCTGGACCGATATCGGCGGCGAGATCTGGGCTGATCTCGAGAGCCGCCTCGATCATGTCGGCCCTGCGGTATTCCGCGGCGATATCTCGTCGCAGTTCGCCGCCGCCGCGCTGACGACCGATGCGGCGTGAGATGCAGACCGATGCGTCGGTTGGCGTGGCCCGATCGGGCTGCGCAGACCGCGCCGGCGTGGCGAGGCTCACAAAAATGGCGGTGGCAGGGATCGACCTTCGCCCACTATGGCAAAAGCTGATCGTCAGGCTGCTTGACGGCACCATCGAGCCAGGCGAGGGGCTCGATCTGTCGCTGATCGCGCAATTGCTCGGTGACAAAAAGGCCGGTCTCGCGATCCAGGATCAGATCCTTGCGTCGCATCGGCTGTTCCGTTCGCCGTGCGCGGCGGCGAAACCGCGGCTGCGCGTTCTGGCGCTGGCGGCTGCGACCGACATCGGCAGCAACACGCCGATCGAGTTTCTGCTGGAGCGGTCTGCAATCGAGCTGATGACGCTGTACGTGGTTGCCGACGCCGAATTGCCGGTGCCGCTGCCCGATCATGACATAGCGATCGTGATCGCATCCGACTCGCCGGATTGCCGCGATGCGCTGCGCAAGATCGGCGCCGCTGCTTCGCGCTGGCCGCAGCCGATTCTCAATCCGCCGCATCTCGTCGGCAATCTCGACCGCGACAAGCTGCATCGCGTGCTCGACGGAATCGACGGTCTCGAAATTCCGGTAACGGTCGGCGTGTCGCGCGCGCAGCTGCTCGACCTGTCACGTTCCGCCATTGCACCTCTCGACCTCGCGGCCGATCTTGCGTTTCCCGCTATCGTCAGGCCGCGCGGCTCACATGCGGGCGCGGGCCTTGCGAAGATCGACGATCGTGGCGCACTGGAAAATTATCTTGACGGGGAAGAGGCGCAGGAATTCTTCATCTCGCGTTTTGTCGATTACTCGGGCGATGACAGCTTGTACCGCAAATGCCGGATCATCTTTGTCGATGGTCAACCCTACGCGTGCCACATGGCGATCGTCGATCGCTGGGACGTCTGGTATCTCAACGCCGGCATGTCGCTCAGCGCAAGCAAACGTCGCGAAGAGGAAACATTCATGCGCGCATTCGATACCGACTTTGCGCGCCGTCATCGGACCGCGTTGTCGGGCATCGCCGAGCGGATCGGCCTCGACTATTTTGCGGTGGACTGTGCGGAAACCAGAAGCGGATCGCTGCTGGTTTTCGAGGCTGACAATACCGCGATCGTGCATGACATGGATGCCGCGGAGCTATTTGGCTACAAGCTGCCGCAGATGCAAAAGATATTCGACGCGTTCACGACCATGCTCGAGAGCCGTGCGCGATTTGGCCGGGAGCATGCCGCATGAATGTCATACTGCACGAAGGGCCGCTGTTGTCCGAACCGAGCGAGACGCTCGATCCGCAAAATTGGGACGAGCTTCGTGCGCTGGGTCATCGCATGCTCGACGACATGCTCGACTACGCCGCCGATATCCGCGATCGTCCGGTCTGGTCGCCGATACCCGAACATGTCCGCGTCCGGTTCCGCGCCGAACTGCCGCGCCAGCCGAGCGGTCTCGACGAGGTTTATCGCGAGTTCACCGATTTCATCGTTCCCTACGCGACGGGAAACGTGCATCCCGGATTCATGGGATGGGTGCATGGCGGCGGCACCGCGGTCGGAATGCTGGCGGAGATGCTGGCGGCCGGATTGAATGCGAATCTCGGCGGCCGCGATCATATCCCGATTGAAGTCGAACGCCAGGTCGTCGAATGGGTGCGCGGGATGCTCGGTTTGCCGGACCAGGCGAGCGGTCTCTTCGTCACCGGCACGTCGATGGCCAATCTGTTGGCGGTGCTGGTGGCGCGAACAGCGGCGCTCGGACAATCGGTTCGACAGCGCGGCATCGGCGAGCACGGTGCGTCGCTGACCGCTTATACGTCGACTGCGGCTCACGGCTGCATCACGAAGGCGATGGATCTCGCCGGCTTCGGCAGCGATGCACTGCGCTGCATCGAGGTCGATCGACTGCATCGTATCGACGTGGCGGCGTTGCGCGCCCGGATTGCTTCGGACCGCCGCGCCGGCCGCAGGCCGTTTCTCGTCGTCGGTTCGGCCGGTACCGTGGACATCGGCGCCATCGATGATCTCCAGGCGCTGAGTGCGCTGTGCCGCGATGAGGGACTCTGGTTTCATGTCGACGGCGCCTATGGCGCACTCGGCATTCTGTCACCGACGATTGCGCCGCGGCTGGCCGGAATCGAGAACGCAGATTCGATTGCACTCGATTTTCATAAATGGGGACAGGTGCCCTATGATGCCGGCTTCCTGGTCGTGCGTGACGGCCGGCAGCATCGCGACACCTTCGCGGCACCGGCTGCCTATTTGCGCCGCGAGACTCGCGGCCTCGCCGCCGGTTCGGTTTGGCCTTGCGATCTCGGACCGGATCTGTCGCGCGGCTTTCGCGCGCTGAAGACGTGGTTCACGCTGAAGACCTACGGCACCGAAAAACTCGGAGCGATCATCGCGCGCAGTTGCGCACTCGCCGGATACCTGGAAGCGCGGATACTGGCCGAGCCCCGGCTGGAATTGCTGGCGCCGGTGCAGCTCAATATCGTCTGCTTCCGCTATCGCGCCGTCGACGCCGACGAGGTGAACCGCAATATCGTCGTCGATATCCAGGAATCCGGCATCGCCGCGCCGTCGACGACCGTTCTCGACGGCCGGCTCGCGATCCGTGCGGCGATCGTCAATCACCGCACCGACATCTGCGACATCGACGCGCTGATCGCCGCCGTGCTTGAGTTCGGCGGGCAGCGTGCGGGTTGTGACCACGGTCCGGTGCCGAATCTCGGGCCGTCTCCGCCGCTTGCGATGTGACCGCTCTGCCGTCAGGCGGCACTTTGCCGGTTCTGCACGGCCTGACTGTGATCCAGCAACTTCTTCTCGTAGGCGATCAGTTTCCTGGCTTCCTTGAGCGCCTGGTACAGGTCGCCGCTCAGGATATTGTTGTTGATACCCTCGATGATCGGCCACGCGCTCGGTACCGCCGTCACAATATCGCGCAACAGGCTGAAATAGGTGGCATGGTTGACCTCGGGGTTCGGCGAAATATACATCAGTTGCACTGCCAGATAGACGAGCTTGGCCGGCGTGTCGGCGGTCTCGGGCGTCAGGATGTCCTTTTCGCGCAGGATCGGAATCATGTCGCCGTCGATCAAGAGTCGGGCGCGCTGTTCGGTATTGGTAATGACGCAATTGCCGATGATGATCCGTTCGTTCGGCTTGAGCTCGACTTTTAGGGCCATGGCAGTTCTCCGTTGTCGCCTGTTGCGCCAGTCATCGTTGCAGCGAAATTCGAAGGCTGCAGCGAGTTCGAATGGGTATCGGCTTTGGCCGTGCCAGGGACGCGCAAAAGCTGCTTGGGCCGATTGTGGCCGCAATCCTTTCCCAACAGGATTAACACTTGGTAAACGCCGCGCGGCCTCATGGAAATGGTCAGCAATATCAGCGACTTCCAGAGCCGGCGCGGCGCCCCGATCTCGCGTCGGGCGCGTGCCGGCGCGGTCCCGAGACCGCTGGAGACGTTCCGATTCATGCTTTTTTAGCGCGTTGGTTTCAACGTGCCTCGTCCTCCGATCAAGAAGGTCGGGACCACGCACGCACTCTAGTTTCACACCAGAAAGGTATGAAAAATGTCCGGTATCGTCCTCTCCGCTTCGGTTCGCCAGAACCTGCTCTCGCTGCAGTCGACCGCCCAGCTGCTCGCGACCACCCAGAACGACCTCGCCACGGGCAACAAGGTCAACTCCGCGCTCGACAACCCGACCAGCTATTTCACGGCGCAGGCTCTCAACAACCGCGCCAGCGACATCAATAACCTGCTCGACAGCATCGGCAACGGCGTTCAGGTCCTGCAGGCCGCCAACACCGGCATTACCTCGCTGCAGAGTCTGATCGCCAACGCGCAGTCGATTGCCAACCAGGTGCTGCAAGCCCCGACCGGCTACTCGACCAAGTCCAGCGTCACGGCTACAATCACGGGCGCGACCGCGAACAACCTGCTTGGTCCGGGAACCAATAACACCGTCACCGGGACTGCACTGGTGACGGACAAGACCAGCAGTCCGCCCGCCATTACCGCCGCCACCCAATTGGTTGGCACCGCCGGCGCCAGCTCCGACGACCTCGCGACCGCGATCAGCACCGGCTCGGTCCTGACGGTCGACGGCAAGACGATCACCTTCAGCACGGCGACAACCGCGACATCAACCGATGGCAGCGGCAACGTCACCATCGGTATCGGAACGGGCAGCACGGCTACCGTGCAGACTGTTCTTTCTGCGATCGACGGCATCACCGGTGCCGCCACGGCATCGGTCGTCACGAGCGGCTCGCTGGTGCTCAGCACCGGCACGGCGGCCAATTTGGTCATCGCAGGCTCGGGCAACGTGCTTACCGCTCTCGGCCTGACCGCAGCAACGACCAACGTCACTCCCCCCGCGCTCGGCGGCAAGGTCCTGACCATCGGTGCAACCGTCACAGGTGGTACCGCCACGAGCCTTACCTTCGGCACCGCCGCCGGTCAGGTATCGACCCTGAACCAGCTCAATACGGCGCTGGCGGCCAACGACCTGCAGGCCAGTATCGACTCCAGCGGCGCGCTCACGATTACGACTTCTAACAACGCGGCGTCGTCGACGATCGGCACGATCGGTGGCAGCGCAGCGGCCTCCGGCGCAGCCTTCAACGGCCTGACCGGAGCGGCTCCGGTTGCCGACCCGAACTCGCAGGCGACCCGCAACAGCCTGGTGGCGCAATACAACCAGGTGCTGGCGCAGATCAACACCACGGCGCAGGACTCCTCGTTCAACGGCATCAACCTGTTGAACGGCGATACCCTCGACCTGACCTTCGACGAAACCGGCGCTTCCAAGCTGTCGATTTCGGGCGTGACCTTCAATGACGCCGGTCTCGGCCTTTCTATCCTGTCGGTGACCAACGACTTCCGGGACGGCAACTCCGCCAACGCCGTGTTGACGACGCTGACCCAGGCCAGCACCACGCTGCGCACGGAAGCTTCGGCGCTCGGTTCGAACCTGTCGGTCGTCCAGATCCGCCAGGATTTCAACAAGAACCTGATCAACGTGCTGCAGACCGGTGCGTCGAACCTGACGCTGGCCGACCCGAACGAGGAAGCGGCCAACAGCCAGGCGCTGTCGACCCGCCAGTCGATCGCGGTCTCCGCGTTGGCGCTCGCCAACCAGTCGCAGCAGAGCGTGCTGCAGCTGCTGCGCTGATCTCGGCTTCCAGAACACCAACCAAAACGGCGGGGGAAACCCCGCCGTTTTCCGTTTTGGCGCGCCGCAAAGGTCCGAAATCGCTTGAATGAGCCCGGCGGCGTTGTTGTTAACCGACCGTTAATCAAACAACTTAAGCCGCCGTTAACTCTAATTTAAAGGAGTCCCGATAGAACCTGTGCAGGTAAATCAGGAAGGCTTGACACATGTCCGGTATCGTTCTCTCGGCTTCGGTTCGCCAGAACCTGCTCTCGCTGCAGTCGACCGCAGCCCTCCTCGCGACCACCCAAAACGATCTCGCCACGGGCAACAAGGTCAACTCGGCGCTTGACAACCCGACCGAATATTTCACGGCGCAGGGCCTCACCAACCGCGCCAGCGACATCAGCAATTTGCTGGACGGCATCGGCAACGGCGTCCAGGTCCTGCAGGCCGCCAACACCGGCATCACCTCGCTGCAGGCCCTGATTGCCAACGCGCAGTCGATTGCCAACCAGGTGCTGCAGACGTCGACCGGCTACTCGACCAAGTCCAACGTGACGTCTACCGCCATCGCCGGCGCGACCGCGAACAACCTGCTCGGCACGCCAAGCGCGTTTACCAACGCAACCCTTACCGGCGCTGCGATCGGTGGCGCCGCCGCGACCACTACCAAGCTCAGCGCGTTGACCTCCGCGATCACGACCGCCGACAGCCTGACGATCGACGGCAAGACCATCGCCTTCGCCAGCTCCGGCGGTAACGTCATCGCGGCATCTGGCGCGACGCTCGACCTCACCAACGCGACCGTCGGGGACTTGCTGACCGCGATCGACACGATCACGGGCACAGCCACGCCCTCGACGCTCGGTTCCACCCAGTTGACGCTGAGCACTGGCACGGCCCAGAATCTCGTGATCGGCGGCGCCGCTGGTACGCTGACCAAGCTTGGTCTGACGGCGGCCACTACGCCTCGCGGCGGTGGAACTTACGCGCTCAGCGGTCAGACGCTCGATATCGCGGCCACCGGCAACGGGACTGCCACTGCGATCACGTTCGGCACTGGCGCCGGCCAGGTTTCGACGCTCAACCAGCTCAACACGGCGCTGGCAACGAACAATCTGCAGGCCAGCATCGACTCCGCCGGCGCGATCACGATCACGACTTTGAACAACGCGGCCGCGTCGACCATCGGTGCGATCACCGGCACCGCAACCCCGTTCGCGAGCTTGACTGCGGCGGCTCCGGTTGTCGATCCGAACTCGCAGTCGACCCGCAACAGCCTGGTCGCGCAGTACAACCAGGTTCTGGCGCAAATCGACACCACCTCGCAGGATTCCTCGTTCAACGGCATCAACCTGTTGAACGGCGACACCCTCAACCTGACCTTTGACGAAACCGGCGCTTCCAAGCTCGCTATTCAGGGTTTCGTCTTCAACGATGCCGGCCTCGGTCTGTCGAACCTGACCGCGGGCATCGACTTCCTGGACAGCAACTCCGCCAATGCCGTGCTGGCGCAGCTCAACCAGGCCAGCACCACGCTGCGCACGGCCGCATCGAGCCTCGGCTCGAACCTGTCGATTGTCGAGATCCGTCAGGACTTCAACAAGAACCTGATCAACGTGCTGCAGACCGGCGCCTCGAACCTGACGGTCGCCGATCCGAACCAGGAAGCGGCCAACAGCCAGGCGCTATCGACCCGGCAGTCGATCGCGGTCTCCGCGCTGGCGCTCGCCAATCAGTCGCAGCAGAGCGTGCTGCAACTGCTGCGCTGATCTCTTGCTTCAGAAAACAGCAATAAGCGGCGGGGAAACCCGCCGTTTTTGCTATGTCGGCGCCGAGGCAAGCTGTGGCGCGACGTCGGCGCGCGCGGTCCAGCTCATTTGGAAGCTTATCGCTAACGTTATTTTAAAAGCGGCACAGTATATAACTTGGGCAGTTCGAAGTCCCGGCCTGCGCAGTTCCCCGTTGAGGTTCATGAATGTCCAATGCAGCCAAGGCCTACGCTCGCACTGCTCAGGTTTCCGCGTCCCCCCGTGATATTGAAGCGCAGGCCCTGCTGATGGCGGCCCGAAAGCTGGTCGAGATCCAGAATGACTGGAAAGGTCCGGACAAGCGGATGCACGCTGCGTTGCTGTTCAACCGCCGGCTCTGGACCATTTTCATGAGCGCGGTGGAAAGCGACGACAATCCTCAGCCGGTCGAGGTTCGGCAAAACATCAGGAACATCGCGCTGTTCGTCATGCAGCGTACCATCGAATTGCAGACCAATCCGAGCCCGGAAAAGATGCAATCGCTGATCGATATCAACTCGAACATTGCTGCGGGTCTGGCGGGCAGGGCGTAACACGCCACCGGCGCCGGGCCGTCGTTCGCGCGGCCGGACCTGTTCACCGCGATGACCGCGGCCCTCCAAATCTGGACATGAAGCTCAGGCCTTGAGGTCGGTCGCGAGAGGACGCGCGGGCTGGTCCTTGGCAAGATCGATGGCATGAAAGTAGGCCCGACGACGCAGCGTCGCATCGTCCGGATACTGCTCCACCACCTCATTGTTATTGCTGTTGACGACCTGATAGACGATCGAGGCCGCGGCCTGATCGAAAAAAGCCTGATGCGAGACGTAGTCGCTCGCCGTCTGCAAATCGTTGCGCGCGCCGGCGCTCGCGTCCACGGCGGTGACGCTTTGGCTCGCGGGCAGCTGCGTGGCGACGGCGTTTTGCGCCGCTGCCGGCTGAAAAACGGATATTGCAGCCGGCGACCCCACCGGCTTGACGCTGAAATCGATACTCATGGCAGCCTCCTGGCTTTCCTCGAGTCTAATCCCAGCCCCTCCGTGCGCAATTATGACCGCGACCTCTCAACGCCCGGTTAGAGAATGCGGTGAACGCCGCGCTGATACCGGCGCGAAAATTTTATGCAAATTCCGGCATTTGGCGGCTTTCAGCGACCGCTCGGGCTCGCGCCCAAGCGCAATTTCCACCTCAATTGCTTCATCCTTCGAGACGCATCGCTTCGCGATGCTCCTCTGGATGAGGTCTGAGACCCTCATGGTGAGGAGCGCGCCTTCGCGCGTCTCGAACCATGAGGCCTCGGGACAAGCAACCATGATTCGAGTGAACCGGAAAACGCCTCAGAGCGAGCGGCTGACCGTGAGCGGCGCGATGTGGCGCGGACCCGGCGCGGCGCGCCGTCCGGCCGCGGTATAGGTGTTGGGGATATTGCGGCGCTGCATCTCGGTGTTGACGCCGCGCACAATGCTCTCGGAAACCGCGTGCGCCGTCGCCAGCACCGTGAGATTGACCTGCAGCATCGAGCGAAACAGGTCGTGATGGCGGTGCAGCGTGGTCAAGAGTTCTGGAGCGGTCTCCGCCAGGTACTTCTGGCTGGCCTTCAGATACGCGATCGCGCCGGCATAGCGATGCGACAGCTCCGTTTTCTTTGCCACCGACGCCATCGCTTCGCGGACCTTGCCGGCGCGAACCAGTTCGGTTTCGCGCTCGATGACGCCGAGCAGGGCACTCATGACCTCCATCAGGGTCTCGGCGAGCTGGCGTGCCTCGGCTGGCGTCGCCGCCATCGGAATCGGTGGCGTCGCCGGTTGCCGCTGCGGATGCTGGTTCATGTCGGTTTTCCTTGGGTCTGGCCGGATGTTTTGGCTTGCTGCAGAATCAGCTCGCGATAGACGTCCTTGGAAATTCCGATGCCGCCGGCCTGGGCGAAGGACTTGGAATATTGTTCGGTCAGCATCGAGCGCCACACGCCGGTGCCGGGCGTATCGCCGAACGGGCCCTCGCCCTTGAGGCCGCTGGTCATCTGGGCAAACATCGAATTGAGAAACACCGCCTCGAAATCGGTCGCTGTCGTCTGCGCCTTGGCCTGCGCCTGCGGCGAGACTTTCTTTAGCGCCTGCGCGAGTTCGAGATCGGGGCGTCCAGCATAGCTTGGGATCGCGCTGTTCGCGACCGGGCGGCTGGAGATGCTGTTCACGCCGGTCTGCATCACATCACCTCGATATCGGCCTCAAGGGCGCCCGCGGCCTTGATCGCTTGCAGGATGCCGATCAGGTCGCGCGGCCCGATACCGAGTCCGTTGAGGCCGTCGACGAGCTGTTGCAGTGACACGCCGTTCTTCACCAGCGCGAATTTCTTGCCGTCCTCGGTCACCCCGACACGCGAATTCGGCGTCACCACGGTTCGTCCGCGCGACAGCGGATTGGGCTGGCTGACCTGCGGGCTTTCGGAAATCGTCACGGTAAGGTTGCCCTGGGCGACCGCCACGGTGGCGACGCGGACGTCGCGGCCCATCACGATGATGCCGGAGCGTTCGTCGATCACGATCTTGGCCGCGAGGTCCGGTTCGACCTGCAACTGCTCGATCTCGGTCAGGAAGGCGACGACGTTGCCCTTGAATTCCGGGGGGATGGAGAGCTGCACGGTGGAGGGATCGATCGGCTCGGCGCTCTTGGCGCCGAGATAGTCGTTGACCGCGGAGGCGATGCGCTTGGCGGTGGTGAAATCGGCGTTGCGCAGCGCGAGCCGGACATTGGGCAGGCGGTTGAGCGCGAATTCGATCTCCCGCTCGATGATCGCGCCATTGGCGATACGGCCGACCGTCGGCACGCCGCGGACGATCTTGGCGGCTTCGCCCTCGGCCTGAAAGCCGCCGATCGCGACCGAACCCTGGGCCACCGCATAGACGTTGCCGTCGGCGCCGAGCAGGGGGGTGACGAGCAAGGTGCCTCCCTGCAGATTCTTGGCATCGCCAAGCGAGGATACCGTGACATCCATCCGGGTGCCCTGGGTGCCGAACGGGGGCAAATTGCCGGTCACCATCACGGCGGCGACGTTGCCGGTGCGGATGGTGGCGCCGCGGATGTTGACGCCCATGCGCTCGAGCATCGCCTGCAGCGACTGCTTGGTGAAGGGAATGTTATTCAGGGTATCGCCGGTGCCATTCAGCCCGACCACCAGGCCGTAGCCGACCAGCTGGTTCTGCCGCACGCCTTCGATATTGGCGAGATCCTTGATCCGTGAGGTCGCGGCCGCCGGAACGGCGGACACGGTCCACGCCAGCAGCACGGCGCAGACCACCTCGAACACTCTCGCCCGATAGACGCTTGACATCCTCTGCTCCCCGCTGAGGTTTGGCCCGGATGCGCGCCACTCCCATGACAGCGATCCGGCGTTAACCATGCGAAACCCGTGCCACGCCGTCTCCCCGCACATCTTATTGAATTTATGGGATAAAGATCTGCGGGGGACTGTTGCCGGAGACTGCCGCAGCGGCGAAACTGCCCTCGGCGGCAGATTTTGCCGAGCTATTTACACTCCATTAACCATAACCGGGCGAAGCTGCCGCATATACCGCGAGAACCAACGATGCGCATTTACGGACCCAACGGCGCCACTCTCGGGTCTCCCGCGACCACCGCCCGGCGAACCAGCACGACCGGCTTTGCCCTGCCGGACGATGCGGCATCAATCCCCGAGAGCCGCGGCCCGAGCGCGCCCAGGGCGGCAGCCAATATCGACGCGCTGCTGGCCATGCAGGGGGTCGAGGATCCGCTCGAGCGCCGCAAGCGCTCGGTGCAGCGCGGCAAAGGTGCGCTCGACGTGCTGGACGACCTCAAAATCGGCCTGCTGGCCGGGAACCTGCACACTTCCACCGTGAGTCGGCTGCGGGACGCCGCCGCCAACCTCAAATCGACGTCGGGCGACCCCGGTCTTGACGCGGTGTTGTCCGAGATCGAGTTGCGGGTCGAAGTCGAATTGGCCAAGGCTGGCCAGTTCTGACCCCCGTCCGGGCATCCTCACCGGTTCCTGCGGGAAAACCGCGGCGGTGCACGGTTTCCGGCCCAGGGCCCGATATTGTGTGTCACAACCCGCCGCTATATAAGGCCGGCGCGGACGGACCCTTTTCGTCCGCCTTGCACGTACAGATGGGCTGGCCTTGGAAAAGTTGAAGACTTATCGACCCTCCGAAAAAGAGCCTTTCATGAACGACCGCCAGCGCGATTACTTTCGCGCCAAGCTGCTGGCGTGGAAGGACGAGATCCTGAGGGAATCGAGGATCACGCTGCAGACGCTCCAGGAAGAGAACGTCAATCATCCCGACCTCGCCGACCGCGCGTCCTCCGAGACCGATCGCGCCATCGAACTGCGCGCCCGCGACCGCCAGCGCAAGCTGATCTCCAAGATCGACGCGGCGCTGCAGCGGATCGAGGACAATACCTACGGCTATTGCGAGGAGACCGGCGAGCCGATCTCGCTGAAGCGGCTCGAAGCCCGCCCAATCGCGACGCTGTCGGTGGAAGCGCAGGAACGCCACGAAAAGCGCGAAAAGGTCTACCGCGACGAGTAGACAAGGAGCACCGGCTGGCTTGGCCGACCGTTCCGGCCCGTTGTCAGCCTTGATCCAGTTCGCGCCTTGCCAGGGTTGTGCCGTCTTCGCTTGCAATGGCAAAAAAGCGAATCGTTTTCAGGTTGTTGGCGATTCCATTTCATGTAACCGGAGATGCCGAAAAGTCGGCCGGGTGTTCGGGCTCACCGCTCGGGATGAGCGTGAACCAGCGCCGGCATTTGTTGAGGAAACCGTGGCAACCGTCGACAGATGAACAGGATTTCCGGGGCCGCCCGGCTCATCGCCTCAGCCCGCCGCAACCGTGCACCGCTGCGCGCGCTGCCGGCCGGTCTCGCGCCGCCGGACGAGGCCGAGGGATACCGCACCCAGCGCGCCGTGCACGATCTGCTGCTGCCGCATTGCGGCGCCATCGTCGGATTCAAAATCGGCTGCACCAGCGCGGTGATGCAGCAATATCTTGATATCCCGCATCCCTGCAGCGGCGGGGTATTCGCCAGGGGCGTTCACGACAGCGGCGTGTCGCTGCGGGCCGCCGACTACGTCCGCGTCGGCGTCGAATGCGAGATCGCTGTTCGGCTCGGGCGTGATCTTGCGGCACCGCATGCGCCGTTCACGGCCGACCATGTCGCGCCGGCGATCGAGGCCTATCTGCCCGCGATTGAAATCGTCGATGACCGCTACGCCGATTGGCAAACCCTGGGCGCGCCGACGCTGGTCGCCGACGATTCTTTGCCGCCGGCTGGCGTGCTCGGGAAACCCGTCGCGCGTTCCGCCGCACCCGATCTGCTCGATGTCGTCGGCCGTGCCGTGATCAACGGGGCGGAAGCGGGGCGGGGCAGCGGCGCCGACGTGCTCGGCCACCCGCACCACGCGTTGGCATGGCTCGCCAATCATCTCGCCGCCGAGGGCAGGGGCCTGCATGCCGGGCAGATGGTGCTGACCGGAAGCCTGGTGAAGACCGTCTGGCTCGTGGCCGGCGATGCCGTCGAGATCGAGTTGTCGGGGCTCGGCAGGGTGTCGGCGGAATTCCGCGCCTGATCTCGCGCCTAAAGCATGATGAGATTGGATCGATCTGTAACGGCAACGGGCCCCCTCTCCCTTGCACCATCCGTCATCGCCCGCGGAAGCGGGCGATCCAGTAATCTGCGGCGTCCGTGATCAAACCGAAAGGCCGCGGCGTACTGGATTCCCGCGTTCGCGGGAATGACAGGGAAGGGTATGGCTACGGCATCTGCGGTCATTTGCTTGGCGGGCAGCTCTTGGGGTGAGGGTTGGGTGAGGCTAAGGTCTATCGTCGCAGCGTCACCTCCGATTTGCTGCGCAAATCGACCTCTCCCTTGGGAGTCCCATCGGGAGAGGCGTACGGAATCTGCGGATCGACCGATTCATCCAACGCCATCATTGGCGCCGAATGGCGACTGGCCGCCTTGACCTCACTTCGCGATTGGCGAGCCGAAGTTAGGGTAAAGGTAGCCGCAGCAAAGGCCGCGACGAGCGTTCCCAGCATGGTCCAGTTTTTGGCTGTCATATCACTTGAGTTCTCTTCGGCAGCTATTCAAAAAGATCGACGATGGAATTCGATAAACTGGAAAACTCACGTAGCGTCGCGATCACCGGCTTGTTATGGGCCGGCCCAACTTCGCGGAACGCCACATCGACGGCTATATTGAGTTCCACCTCGGGGTCCGCGTCGTAAAATATACACGGCTTGCCAGGATAGGGGCTCGTGCTGGGCCCCCAAATGGCAAACCGTCGCACATAGCCACCGCCGCGCCCTTCTTTAGCGGTTTCAACGATATCTCTGGGAGCACTGAATATCGTGAGCAAGTCGTGATGTTTGTTCTTGACGTTCAGCGCATGGAGTGCATACAGCAGGTCATTCCCTCCCTGGTATGGTTTGAGACTCTCGATGGCCGCGCGATCGAGAGAGGATAGCTCCCTGATTTTCTTGCTGGTGATTGACTCGCGGAAGATCGCTTCGCTTTTGCTAATCGGGAAATAAACGTCATTTGGTCTTGTGGCGCCGTTCTTCTTCGCAAGCGCGGTTGCTAGAAGATCGAGGCTGTCCCTCTGGGGTGCTATCACCGCTCCGATCCCGGTGCTGATGATGTCGGGGATTTGCCCTGTTTGGTCCAGCACGTAGTACCTTATGCCTGGCTCGGCATCGGGATGATCCACCGAGATAGCGTAGGGCTTTTCTTTGAGGAAACTCTGGATTTCAGCATCTAAGACGCCGATCTGGCGGTCAGCCCAATTTAGCTTGGCCCGCGCTGCGGAAAGGTCTGATTTCCGCAATGTCACTGAGTTGCACTCGGCGCGATGACGAGGCTGATCATGTTTCCATCGTTGCCGATGGTGAATTTCGTATCCGGCGGCGGAGCCATCATCCCAATTACCGTCCGGTGTTCGATGCGATAGCCGTGCGAAACCAAATAAGCCCGATATTGCTCGGCAACTTGCTGATCCCGGTTAGAGCCGACGGTCTTTAGGTCGATGCCGCGGTCATGAGGCAAGCGACGCTCAAGTTCCTGAGCGGTCATTTCAGAAAATTCAAGGCGCTGCGCTCCGTTGAAGTTATTGATTGTCCCGTTGTTGATGCCGGCGCTTCCTGCCCCCATTGTCACGCCGCCATTGATAGTCGACGAGTTGCCAGACGGCTTCAGGAAGTTGAGTAAGCCCCAAATCGAGGTACCAAGGACTGCGACGACGGCGATCGCGATTGTGATGCGCCATTGCCAGACGGTCTTCGGATGAGGGTGCTGGGCAGTCTCTGGTTCCACCTAGGAAACCTATCCAAGGTTGAGTGACCTTCAAAGCCGGAAAACCTCCGTTTCCCGCGATTTCTCATAATCAACGGCAAATCTCATGGCCCAAGAACGACCTTGCAAGTCGCACGTCGCTAAATCTCTCGTTTTTATTGAATTTTCTGACGAAACCCGAAAAGTTGCGGCCTCCGCCAGGGGAGCTGGCGGAGGCCGCGTAGAACATCTCACTGCGCCTAGGTTCGCGGGTGAGATGTGGGAGCTCGTTGGGCGAGGATCAGAACGGCAGCAGCACGTCCATCACCTGCGAGCCGTAGCGCGGTTGCTGCACGTCGGTAATCTGGCCGTGGCCGCCATAGGCGATGCGAGCCTGGGCGATCTTGCTGGAATCGATGGTGTTGTCGCTCTGGATGTCTTCCGGGCGGACGATGCCGGCGACGATCAGCTCGCGCTTTTCGAAATTGACCCGGATCTCCTGCTTGCCTTCGACCACCAGATTGCCATTCGGCAACAATTGGGTGACGACGGCGGCGATGTTGGTGGTGAGGCTTTCCTGGCGCTGGATCGAGCCCTTGCCGTCATATGCATTAGTGGCATCGTCGGTCAAAAGGCGCCCGGGCAGGGCGGTGGCCTTTCCGGTCAGCAGGTTGCTGCCGAGGAAGGCGGTAATGCCGGAGTCTTCCGTGCTGGTGCGGCTGCGCTGGGTCTCGTTGGCGAAATTGGCCTGATCGGTGATGTTCACGGTAACGGTGAGCAGATCGCCGATCTGGTGCGCGCGCTGATCCTTGAAGAACGACCGCGAGCCGTTCCGCCACAACGAATTGGCGTTGTAGGAAACCGCTTCCGGTTTCGGCATCGGCATCTGCACCGGCTTGTAGCCGGGCTGCGCCGTCGGGTTTTCGATCGCCGACAGTTTCGGCTGCTCGCCGATCTGGGAAAGGCGGTCGATCGACGAACAGCCGCCCGCGACGCTGACGATGGTCAGCAAGGTGCCGGTGAGGGCGATACGATTGATACTTGACGTGTACATGGAGGTTACTCGGCTTTTGGAGCGACTGGCGAAGCGTTGCTGGCGGCGACTGAAATGGACGCGGTGTCGGCTGACCCGACCGTGGATGGGTCCGCGGCTAAGGGAAGCCGCGGCGTTGCGACCGTAATCGCCACCTGTCCGCGGCCGATCACGACCCCGGATATCGTGCGCTTGGATTGCAGGTTGAGCACGCTGACGGCGTCGCCTTCGGCGCCGTTGTCCAGCGCCTTGCCGCGGATGGTGAGATAGAGCCCGGCGGATTCGTAGATCAACGTGACATTGTCGTCGCGCTGCACCAGATCGGGTTTGGCGAGATCGGCGGCCCGCAGCGCCTGGCCGGCGCGAAGCTGTCTGCGCATCTGCATTCCGACCACTTGGCCGCGTGCCGCGGGATCGCTGCCGACCTCGGCTTTCGGGCGGCGCTCGGTCATCACGTCGGAGGATTTCAAAATCTCGTTGCGTTCGACGTTGTGGGTCAGCACCGCGGCTTCCACGGTTTCGATCGCGGTGCCGGTAAAGCGCAGTTTGGCCGGCGTCGCGTCGTTGGCAATCTCGAAGCTGACGTCGAAGCGGCCGTTGCGCGGCTCATATCGCGCCGAAACCGGCTGCAGCGGGCCGGTGTTCGAGGCGTCGAGCTGGAGATCCTGGACATCGCGATCGAAGGTCAGGCTGAGATTGGCGGCATCGCCGAGGCCGTTGCGGTGCTCGAGCGCACGGGCAACCTGGAACCGGATTTCGCTGGCCTCGATGGCGCGCGACAGCCGGGTCACGGTGACCGCCTTGATGTCTCTGGTATCGACGCCGATCACCTGGTGCGCCTGCAACGCGGCGATCACCTGCGCGGTCGGCAGCGAGCCGGTGGTGCCGAGATCGGGCGCCCGGTAGATCGCGATTTGCGCCGATGTGCCGGCATTGTCGATCATATCGCCGATCCGAACCACGTCGCCGGCGACGGCGACGCTGGCGCGAAGCACGGGAACGGTGATGGCGGCCTCCCGGCTCTGGGCCAATGCGGTCAGTGGGGCGGTCAGCAGCAGGGCGGTTGCAAGCAGAACGGTGCGAACGAACATGGTTAGCTCCCTCACCGGAACAGCGCGGCGGTGGTTTGCAGCATCTGGTCGGCCGCGCTGATCACCTTGGCGTTCATTTCGTAGGCGCGCTGCGCGGCGATCAGGTCGGACATCTCGGAAACGACGTCGACATTCGCCTGCTCGAGGCTGCCTTGCGTGATGTTCCCGTAGCCTTCGGCGTTGGCGAGGCCGTCCTGCGGCGGCCCCGATGACGGCGTTTCCTGATACAGGTTATTGCCGACCGGCAGCAGCCCAGCCTTGTTGATGAACCGGGTGAGGCCGATCTGGCCGATGATGGTCGATGTCGTCGATCCCGGCAGTGTCACCGAAACCTGACCCTGGGCGTTGACGGTCAGGCCCGAGGCATTCTGTGGAATCGTGATCGCGGGCTGCACCAGATTGCCTTGCGCATTGACGATGCGGCCCTGGTTGTCCATCTGGAAAGTGCCGTCGCGGGTGTATTGATAGGTGCCGTCCGGCATCTGGATCTTGAAGAAGCCCTCGCCGGTGATGGCGAGATCGAGATCGTTGCCGGTCTGCGAAAGCGTTCCCTGGGTCATCGACCGTGGCGTTCCCACCGTCTTGACGCCGCCGCCGATATCGATGCCGACCGGCAGGATGGTGCCCTGGTCGGACGACTGCGCGCCGACGCGGCGGATGTGCTCGTAAATCAGATCCTGAAACGCGGCGGTCTGTTTCTTGTAACCGGTGGTGCGCAGGTTCGCGATGTTGTTGGAAATGACCTGAACGTTGAGTTCCTGGGCCGCCATCCCGGTCGCTGCGGTATGAAGCGCTTGCATGTGCTATCTCCCGAATGGGCCTCAGGTTGGAACGTCGGCGAGTTTTTCGATCGCGGATTTGTGCAGGTCGCTTTCCTGCTGCAGCATCGTTGCGATTTGCGTGTAGGCGCGGGTCACCTCGATCATGCGGCTCATCTCGGTGACCGCATTGACGTTGGATTTCTCGATGTAGCCCTGCTGCAACTGGGACGTGGTGTCAGCCTGGGCCGCGCCTTCGCCGGCCGAATAGAGGTTTGAGCCCTCCTTCAGCAGCTTCTGGGCGTCCGCGAAGCTCACGAGCCGGAGCTTGCCGCGCACTGAATCGGTCCGTGTGGTGCCCTCCACCACCGTGATGGTGCCGTCGGGCGATACGTTGACGTCATGATCGGTCGGCTGCAGCACGATCGGCCCGCTATTGCCGAGAACCGGATCGCCTGTGGCCGTCACCAACTGGCCCTGGTTGTTGAGCTGCAGTCCGCCATCGCGGGTGTAGCGCTCGCCGGCGGCCGTCTGCACCACCAGAAAGCCGTTGCCCGAAATCGCGAGATCCAGCGGATTCTTGGTTTCCGCGACGGGGCCCTGGGACATGTCGCGGAAGGTGCCGCGGTCCTGCACGTAGCTGACGCGGCGGTCGCTGCCGACGAAGTTGTCTTCGTGCGCGCCCGGCATCAGATATTCTTCAAACAGCGACGTATCGGCCTTGAAGCCCGACGTGTTGACGTTCGCGATATTGTTGGCAACGACATCGAGCTGTCGTTCCAGGATCGTCTGCCGCGAAAGTCCGATGAGAAGCGCGTTCTCCATCGATGGTTCTCCCCTGAATGATCCGCAAGCCGAAACCCTCCCAGGCCTGTTTTGCGGATCCTGCGAACCGCCAAAGCTCTCCCAAGCCGCGGTTCGCCGATCATCTGAGCGAAAGCCGTGCCAGTTTGGAAAATATAGATTTCGTAATGACTTGGCTGTTCGGCGGGGCGTCGGCCGGGCGGCAATAAGGTCTTGTTGACCATGTTTGCCCGGCAACTTTTTCCTAGTTCACGGGCAAACGAAAGATTCCGTTAACCATTATTCCCTTAGCGTCCGCATCCAGTGAGTGCGTGTGCGCTGGCGGCATTGTTTCGCGTTGGAAGCCTGCCCGGCGGCATCCATTTCATTCGGAACCGGGGTGGGCGATGGCAGATAAGGACCAGGCAGAAGACGAGGCAGCCGAAGCTGCGCCGGCCGCACCCAAAGGCAAACTCAAGCTGATAATCGCTGCCGCCGGAGTCCTGCTCATCCTCGGCGGCGGCGCCGGCTGGTTCTTCCTGTTCCGTCATCACGGCGAAGAGGTGCACGCGGAGGCGCCGCCGCCGAAGCCGCCGGTTTTTGTCGAGGTGCCGGACATGCTGGTCAACCTCGTCGGCGCGCCGGGCGAGCGCGTGCAATACCTCAAGGTCAAGGTCGTGCTCGAGGTCAAGGAAGAGAAGCAGGCCGAGGCGATCAAGCCGACGATGCCGCGGGTCGCCGATATCTTTCAAACCTATTTGCGTGAGCTGCGGGCGAGCGACCTCAACGGTTCTGCGGGCCTGTTCCGCCTGAAGGAGGAATTGACCCGGCGCGTCAACGCCGCGATATCGCCAAGCCAGGTCAGCGCGGTGCTGTTCAAGGAAATCGTCGTTCAGTGACGGGGCGGATCTAGCATCATGGCAGGCAACGACCAGGTCGACCAGGACGCCATCGCGGCGCAATGGGAAGCGTCGCTGGATTCCGAGGACCCGGCGCACGCGGCGGAGGCGGCAGCCGCCAATGAGCTCTCCGGTACCATGGCGCTGCAATGGGCCGCCATGGTCGAAGACGGCGGCCGCGACTTCGGCGGCGGCAAGAACAACGGCGAACGGGTTCTATCGCAGGAAGAAATCGACAATCTGCTCGGATTCAGCGTTGGCGATGTCAATGTCGATGACAATTCCGGCATCCGCGCCATCATCGATTCGGCGATGGTGTCCTACGAGCGTCTGCCGATGCTCGAAATCGTGTTCGACCGGCTGGTGCGGCTGATGACCACCAGCCTGCGCAACTTCACGTCGGATAACGTCGAAGTCTCGCTGGACCGCATCACTTCGGTGCGGTTCGGCGATTACATGAACTCAATTCCGCTGCCGGCCGTGCTGTCGGTGTTCAAGGCCGAGGAATGGGAGAATTTCGGCCTCGCGACCGTGGATTCCAGCCTGATCTACTCGATGATCGACGTTCTGCTGGGCGGTCGCCGCGGCCAGACCTCGCTGCGCATCGAAGGCCGTCCCTACACCACCATCGAGACCAACCTCGTGAAGCGGCTGGTCGAAGTGGTGCTGTCCGATGCCGAGCAGGCGTTCCGGCCGCTGTCGCCGGTGACCTTCAGCATCGACCGGCTGGAGACCAATCCGCGCTTCGCCGCCATCAGCCGCCCCGCCAATGCCGCCATTCTGGTGCGGCTGCGCATCGACATGGAAGATCGCGGCGGCAATATCGAGCTGCTGCTGCCCTATGCGACCATCGAGCCGATCCGCAACGTGCTGCTGCAGATGTTCATGGGCGAGAAATTTGGCCGTGATCCGATCTGGGAAGGCCATTTCGCCACCGAGGTCGCGCAGGCCGAGATCTCGGTCGATGCCGTGCTCTACGAGGCCGATATCCCGCTCAAGCAGCTGATGAAGCTGAAGGTCGGCGACACCCTGCCGCTTGAAATGCGCGCCGACGCGCTGGTGGCGGTACGCTGCGGCAACGTGACCCTGACCGAAGGCCGAATGGGCCGGGTCGGCGATCGCGTCGCCATTCGCGTCACCAAGCAGCTGCGCAAGCCCAATACGACCTTCGCGATGTTCGAGAAGGCCGACGAACAAACCAAGTTGATGGAGGCCCAATGAGTCATTCATTAGGACTTGCGATCGAGAGCCTGGTGGCAATCTTGCTAATGGTTACGATCGGTTATTGCATGCTGCTGAACAAGCGGTTGAAGCGCCTGAAGGCGGATGAGAACTCGCTGAAGGCGACCATCGCGGAGCTGATCACCGCG